>Ga0233437_1006890_pt1 | contig 11329 bp, 10 predicted proteins | sample SI_122_August201_FD_182714 | JGI IMG/M metagenome (GOLD analysis project Ga0233437, IMG submission 182714) | Seawater microbial communities from Saanich Inlet, British Columbia, Canada - SI_122_August2016_200_MG | ecosystem: Environmental > Aquatic > Marine > Inlet | place: Canada: British... | reverse complement strand
CCAGCCTTCTCCCCCCCCCCTTGATAAAAAGTGTGCGACATCAGCCGTTTAAGCTGTGCGGCATACTCCGTTTAAGCTGTGCGACTTGAACCGTTTAAGGTGTGCGACATGGTGCGTTTTATGCACACGTCCAATCCAAGCTAATGCTGATACTCGTCCTACGCATACAATAGAAGATTATTTAATGACTATGCATGTTATGGAGCGTGATTCTGGTGAAATTGTTGCTGCTCGTTTAGCTGAAATGATGGGCGTAGCCCCCGCTACAGTAACAATGACTCTAAGGCGTATGGAAAGAGATAAATGGATTTCCGGTCATCGCCGCAGAGAGATCCATCTAACAAAGACTGGCCGTGAAGCAGCCCATTCAGTGATCCGCCGACATATGCTGATTGAGTGGTTATTGGTGAAGGTCTTCAAGATACCAATTTTTGAAACCCATGATGAAGCGCATCGTATTGAGCACGCAATCTCTCCAAAACTTGAAGAGCGTATGTATGAGATATTAGATGACCCCAAATTATGTCCACATGGCAATCCCTTCCCCGGACATGAGGCGTTGACTAAAGATTGGGTTCCGCTAACCGAGGTGCCTATTGGGGTAGAGGTTACTATCCACAGGATCCATGAATTCGCAGAGGATAACCAAGACCTGCTTGATTTTCTCAGTAAAAACAGTGTGGAACCTGGTAAAAAAGCACAAGTACAGGAAAATTTGCCTTTCAACCAGACTTTAACCATTGAGATAGATGGCAACAGTGTCACGCTTGGCTTTGCAGCAGCCAAATATATTTTTGCAGCCTTATCTACTTCTTAGAGATAGATCAGAAAGAAAAAACACCATCTTATAGGATGGTGTTTTTTCTTTGCCAATTTTGGGATAACCGGCACGTTCTTCTTGGTCGGGGCGCCCGGATTTGAACCGGGGACCCCCGCGTCCCAAACGCGGTGCGCTGGCCGGACTGCGCTACGCCCCGAGCGGAGAATAGTATAATCCCTTGCATGGATAAACGTCAAGCACTCATTTTCTCTTTCGGGATTTTAGCGATTCTCTCATGGATTTCGGCTTGCGCGCCGTTAAATACACCCACGCCTATTCCTACACAAATTCCCACTAAACCCTCTACCCCAACCCTGCCTCCACCCGTTTTACCGGAACCAAGCCCAACGCCCGATCCCTGCCTCGGGACACGAGGGCAAGTTGAAAAAATAGCGTTCGATTCACCTGCATTGCCCCACTTTTATATCTATCTGCCGGAGTGTTATCAGCTTAATACCGAGACAGATTATCCAGTCCTATATTTACTTCACGGGCAAGGTTACGAAGCCGACCAATGGTTGCGTTTGGGCATGGCAGAGAGAGCTGCCGCGCTAATGACTGCGGAGGAAATATCGCCATTTCTAATCGTGATGCCCTACGACAAAGCCTCCTGGCGCAGCGTAGAAGTGGACGACTTTGGCGAGGTCTTTGTAAACAAACTCATCCCCTATATTGATAAGCATTACCGCACTGTCCCTGACCGTGAGCATCGTGCGCTAGGTGGGCTTTCTCGGGGTGGAGGCTGGACCCTTCGCTATGGTTTAACGCGCTGGGGGCTTTTTGGCGCGTTGGGCGCGCATTCCCCTGCCATCTTTTATCGCGATTATAAAAAAATAGACGATTGGGTGACAGAAATTCCCATTGACGCATTGCCAGAGATCTATATAGATATTGGAGACCAAGACGGCGAAGTTGGCGATGCCTATAATGTTTCAAATATATTGACAGATGAAGGCATTGCGCACAAATGGCACCTTTTCACAGGATCACACGATGAGAGTTATTGGCAAGCCCATATAGACGATTACTTGAACTGGTATGGGTGCTTTTTCGGATGCTCACTTGAGACAGAATCGCCATAATTAGCAAGTGTACTTGCAATCTAAAACCATATAAGGCAGAATCCTAAGATGAAAGTTTTAGCCGTCAGTGATGAAGTTATAGACCGTTTGTATACGCTTGCTGCAAATCAGGTTTTCAAAGATGTTGATCTTCTTTTAGGCTGCGGCGATTTACCCTACGAATATTTGGAATATCTGCTTACTATTGCCCGCCTGCCCCTTTACTATGTGCCAGGAAATCATGACCCCAAATTCCAAAGAGATGTGAGCGATTCCAAAGCCGAAGGGGGCATTAATTTGGATCAAAAGGTAGTACGTTTTAAAAATTTCCTGATCGCAGGGATCGGCGGCAGTATTCTCTATCGTCCAAATGGTGTCAACCAGTACACCCAAAGAGAAATGTACTTTCGCGTACTAAAACTTCTCCCGGCCTTACTCTTCAACCGCCTCCGCTATGGACGCGCTCTGGATATACTCATCACACATTCCCCTCCCTTTGGTATCCACGATGATGATTCTCAAGCGCATCAAGGGCTAAAAGCCATAAATCTATTGATCCGTTGGGCAAAACCACGCTACCATTTTCATGGACATACTCATTTCTACAGGCAAAACCTAGAAGCCTCTACTACAGAATATGAGCAAACCCAGATCATGAATATCCACCCCTATAAAATAATCGAGATCGACGATATTTGATTCTCTTGTTTTCTGATACTACGAGAGCGATACATAGATCTGGACAACGAAATACTTCTCTTCGTTTACAACACTTCCTATCCCCGCCATCATCTACTCGGATTCTTTCCTGTATTCAATTTGCTACCTTTTAAAAACATCTCCAAATCATCATGATTTCCCCATTAAATAACTGATGTCACATAATGACACTGTAATTAGCCCCCTGCCCCTCGCTTCGCTGGGGCGTCCCCCCAAATGCTTCGCACTTAGGGGAATAGGACTACAACAGGGCGTTTTTTAGAGAAACTTATACACTCTCCCCCAAATTCCATGCTCCTGCCCCGCAGGATGTTAGCGGGGTTGGAATTTGGGGGAGATGTCCGAAGGACAGAGAGGGCAGATTCCAAGCGTAAACATCCTTTTTACGCAACATCAGATATAACAAAAAACTCCCTGTTCATTTCTAATGGACAGGGAGTTTTAGCTTAGTTATGAAAAATACTATCGGATCGCTTCTTCGGTCTCAGCGTCAAAAATGTGGACACTGTCCATATCAAAAGCAACTTGAATAGCATCGCCAACATTATATTCAGAGCGTGGATCAACACGAGCAACGAAAGAGACATCGCCGCTAAGCAGGTGCAAGAAGATCTCATTGCCCATCAACTCGGTTACATCCACTTTGGCGGGAGCCAATTCAGTTTTTGTGTTCGGTGGTATGAACTCAGGGTTATGGATGTTTTCGGGGCGAATGCCAAAAATCACACTTTTCCCAACATGGTTTTCATAGACTGCTGTGCGCTCTTTTGGCATAGCAACTGAGAAATCCTCGCCTGCTACAACAACACGATCGCCTTCTTTGCGCAATTTTGCGGGGAAGAAATTCATCGAAGGTGATCCAATGAAACCGGCTACAAAAAGATTCTTCGGCGTATCATAGAGTACCTGCGGAGAGTCAATTTGTAGCAAAATGCCTTTGTCGATAACAGCGATACGTGTTGCCATGGTCATCGCTTCTACCTGATCGTGAGTTACATAAACAAAGGTAGTAGCCAATTTCTTATGCAGTTTGCTGATCTCGGCACGCATCTGGACACGTAGTTTTGCATCCAGGTTTGAGAGCGGCTCATCAAAAAGGAAGACTTTCGGGTTACGAACGATCGCACGTCCCACAGCCACACGCTGGCGTTGACCACCAGAAAGCTGACGGGGCTTTCGACTCAGTAAATCTTCAATGCCCAAAATACCGGCAGCTTCTTCAACACGTTGCTTGATCTCAGCTTTTGGCGTTTTACGGAGCTTTAGCCCAAAGGCAAGATTATCAAAGACAGAAAGGTGCGGATAAAGAGCGTAGGATTGAAAGACCATCGCGATATCGCGGTCTTTTGGCGCAACATCGTTAACAACGCGGTCGCCAATGGATATTTCTCCGCTGGTAATTTCTTCCAGTCCAGCTAAAAGGCGCAGAGCAGTTGTTTTGCCGCATCCCGAAGGACCGACAAGCACCAAAAACTCCTTGTCTTCCACATGGAAACTTGTGTTGCTAACAGCGGTCACGTCGCCAAATTGCTTGACAACATTTTCGTACGTTACACTTGCCATAATAATATTACCTCCAGACGTTTGAGTATAGTGGCATTATTATACACTTAAAAAAAGTCACACTTAAAAGAAGAGAGTCTACTTTTCTTCGTAAAAGCAGACTCTCTTCTTTAAGTTAGTATCGGATGAATATCTCTTCTTATTTCCCTCTTTGCGAACGGTGCGGTCTATTTTTGCGCACACCAGAAGTACGGGGGCGCTTCTCTCTTCGGCGTGTGGAAGCAATTTTAGGCGGCGCGGGAACCGAATAATCCACATTATCCAGTTCGCGGCGTTCTAATTTCTGCTTCATGATTCTTTCCAACTTACGGATCAGATCAGCATCATCGGGGGTGATGAGGGTGAAGGCTTCGCCACTTCGTTCGGCTCTACCCGTACGCCCAATGCGATGGATATAGGCATCGGCGGTGTCTGGCATGTCAAAGTTGATAACATGGGAGATGCTTTCTACATCCAGCCCGCGAGCGGCGATGTCGGTGGCAACCATGATCTGAAATTGCCCGCTTTTGAATCCTTTGAGCGCACGCTGACGTTGGCCTTGTGTACGATTACTATGCAAACTCGTTACTCTATAACCCGCTTTGCCGATTTGTTGCTCTAAACGGCGAGCGCGGTGTTTGGTGCGAGTAAAGATCAAGACTGAAGCTGTATCGGTCTTTTTGAGTAATTCGAGTAAAACAACACGCTTCAAATGTTGCGGCACTGGGTACAGCGCGTGCGAAACAGTATGCGCAGGTCTGCTCAACCCGACAGTAATACGCTCTGGTCTTGAAAGCGTTTCTCTGGCAAGTTTTTCAACTTCACGCTCGAATGTGGCAGAGAAGAGCAAGGTTTGGCGTTTTCCGGGGATTGCTTTAACAATACGACGTACATCGGGCAAGAAGCCCATATCAAACATGCGGTCGGCTTCATCCAAGACCAAAAACTCGACGCGATTAAGACGAGCCTGACCCTTTGCGTATAAATCGAGCAAACGACCGGGGCAGGCAACGATGATCTCTACGCCTTTTTGAAAAGCCTGAATTTGCGGTTGTGCGCCAACGCCACCATAGACAGTTGCACTGCGCAGCCCTGTCCCTACCGAGAGGTCGCGAACGGCCTGATGAATTTGCTCAGCAAGTTCGCGCGTGGGCGTAACGATGAGCGCACGCGTTTGATTGCGTTGCCCTTTGAGTAATTTATGCAAAATTGGCAGCACGAAGGCCGCTGTTTTTCCTGTTCCTGTTTGGGCTGTACCGATCAGGTCTTTGCCCGCTATAGCGGCGGGGATCGCTTTTTCTTGTATGGGCGTAGCTATTTGATAACCCGCGCGTTTAATTCCCGCATTCAGGCGAGAATCCAGATTGAACTGATTGAAGTTCACAAAATTTCCTTTTCTTCAGGAGCCAGGCAGATGTCAAAAGGGGGATGAGTAAAACTCAGAGGAATAACAAAGGCAAAAACTACTGAACGAACAATTTAGAATAAGGCTCCTAATTTAACCGATAGGATGGGGGATGTCAAGCGGATGATTTGCAATGCCTGGATAAAAAAAGAAGACCGGTATTCCTCGATCTTCTTTCTATTTATCTATTCTTTTCTTTCTGGTTCTAAAACCCCTCGAGATAGCTCAGGTCTGCTAGACCTTCTGTCAGCGAAGCGATCTTGCTCACCAGCGCAAGGCGGTTTTGCTTCACTGCTTCATCTTCTGCCATGACGAGCACGTTATCGAAGAAATTGTTGATGGCGGGGATGAGGGTTTCGACTATGCCAAGAGCTTCGTTGATCGTATTGCGTGTTGCGTGTTGCGTATTCTCAATTGCCTCTGCCAGTTCTTTTTCTGCGGATTCGACCAACTCGCTACTGTCTACTTTCCACTCTTCGCTCTCTATTTTCGCAGAACGAATAATTCTCACACAACGCGAATACGCGGGGAGGATCGTCTCCCAATCATCTCTGGCGACCCAGGTAGATAGCTGCTCAACAGCTTTAGCGGCACACGCCGGGTTTTGAGCTTGGTCGGCGAGAACGGCATCTACCGCATCGTGAGCATATCCCCGTTCCCGAAGGACGACCCGCAATCTACCTACGATGAATTCCAAAACTTTGGCTTTGGTTTCATCAGATACATCTACGGGCTGAAGCTTGGCTGTTTCATCTATTGCGACACGCAGATCAAAATTCAGACCATGCTCAAGGATGGGAGAAACAACGCCAATTGCGGCGCGTCGGAGTGCGAAGGGATCTTTTGTCCCGGTCGGCGCTAATCCTGCGGCGAATAATCCCACAAGAGAATCGAGCCTGTCTGTGAGAGCCAACGCCATTCCGATCTTGCTCTGGGGGACGGTCTGATATTGCTCACCGATGGCAGTTGCGACAACTTCATCTTCGCCGCTGCGGAGGGCATATTCGCGCCCAATGATGCCTTGCAGGGAGGTCATTTCGGTGACCATTTGAGTCACCAAATCGGTTTTTGCGAGATAAACTGCACGCCCGAGGGGCTTGATGGTTTCGGTAGTGGTGAAGCCGAAGAGGGGGCAAAGTTCTGCGCCCAGCTTCAACATTCGGTTAGATTTATCGAGCATCGAGCCGAGTTTGGTCTGAAAGGTCAACCCGCTTAGCTCAGGGCGGAAATCTTCGAGTTTCTTCTTCACATCTTCGCGGACGAAGAAGTTGGCATCTGCAAAACGGGCGTTGATAACGTGTTCGTTTCCTTGCGTAACAATATCAAGATGTTTGGTGTCGCCGTTCCTAACTCCCACGAAATAGGGCAGAAGGGGGGCAGGTTGCAAGTTTGCAAGAGGCATATCTTTGTCAGACTCACTTGCCGCTTGCGACTTGCCACTTTTAACTGCAAAATAGCGTTGATGTTTCTGCATCGTCTTAATGAGAACATCACGCGGTAACTCAAGATATTCGGCGGGGAATTTACCGACAAATGTAGTTGGCATTTCGACGAGGTGGGTGACTTCGAGGAGCAGATCTTCATCTATCAGTGCTTCGCCACCTGCTGATTCTGCGGCGGCTTTGACTTGTGCCAAGACCATTTCTTTGCGTTTTGATTCGTCGAGTATGATTCCAGCTTTTTCTATTATTTCAAAATAGGCATCGGCTGAAGCGATTTCAATTTCGGGAGAGCCGTAGGGGCGTAAGCCGCGTGTTATGTTGCTGGCGGTCGTTCCCGCATATTCAAAGGGGATGAGGGTTTCACCGAGTATCGCCACAAACCAGCGGATGGGGCGCGAGAAAGCGACTCCACTATCGTTCCACTTCATGGATTTGGTGAAGTGAAATTCTTTCATCAATTTGGGCAGGGCTTCGAGGAGGACATCGCCTGCGGCTTTGCCATCTTCTTTGACGACTGCGACAACGTATTCGCCACCATCTATTTCTCGTTTTTCGAGGGAGGCTACGTCAACGCCTTTGCCGCGGGCAAATCCCATTGCGGCTTTGGTGGGATTGCCCTCAGCGTCGAAAGCGCGAGAGGCTGGGGGTCCCTTGACGAGTTCTTCGAGGTCGGGTTGTTTGGGATCGAGATTCTGTATATGGACGGTAGCACGTCGAGGTGTGGCGTGAATCCGTACCGTACCATGCTCGAGACGTAGTTCTTGCATCCACGCGGGAATCCCTTTGCGAAGTTGATCAAGTATGGATACCACATCCGAATGGGGCATTTCTTCAACGCCAATTTCGAGGAGGAAAGTTGAAGGTTGAAGGTTGAAGGTTGGAGGTTGGAGGTTTTCAACTTTGGACTTTGAACCTTCAACTTTTAACAGAGGGAATTCTAGTTTCTCGCGTTGCTCTAAATAACTTTCGGCTACACGCCGTGCCAGCCCACGCATCTTGCGGAAGAAGGCTTGGCGTTCGGTCACGCCGACTGCGCCGCGCGTATCGAGGATATTGAAAGTATGCGAGCATTTTAGGACGTAATCGTGGGCGGGGAGGACGAGACCGGCATCGAGGCAGGCGTTGGCTTCGGCGTCGAAGTTTTCGTACATCTGGCGGAGGCGGTCGACGCTGGCGACTTCGAAATAGTATTTGCTGTGTTCGTACTCGCCCTGATGACTGATCTCGCCATAGGTGGCGGCATCGCTCCAGGGTTCATCCCAGATGGCACCAGCATTGTTGAGGGCGATCAGGATGCGCTCAAGCCCGTAGGTGATTTCGACCGAAACGGGATCGAGGGCGACACCGCCAACCTGCTGAAAATAAGTGAATTGGGTGATTTCCTGCCCGTCCATCCAGACTTCCCAGCCCAAGCCCCAAGCGGAGATGGCGGGCTGCGCCCAGTTATCTTCCACAAAACGAATGTCGTGCTGGCGCGGGTCGATGCCGATGGCTTTGAGTGAATCGAGGAAAAGCTGCTGGGGGTCGCCGGGATCGGGTTTCAGGATGACCTGAAATTGAGTATGCTGCTGGAAGCGATTCGGGTTCTCGCCATAACGTCCATCGTCTGGACGGACGGAGGGCTCGACGTAGGCGACGTTCCACGGCTCTGGTCCGAGGACGCGCAGGAAGGTAGCGGGGTTCATTGTCCCCGCGCCGACTTGGGTGTAGTAGGGCTGGGCGATGGTGCAGCCGTGCGCTGCCCAGAATTCTTGCAATTGGAGAATGATGGTTTGGAGGGATTTTTTGGTCATGGGGTTAGGTGTTAGGTAATTGGTATTAGGGAATAGGAATCCACGAAGTCACACGAAGATTCACGAAGTTTTTTTGTCGGGGGGGATTATACCGCAAAGAAAAAGCCTCCTATGTTTGGGAGGCTAAAACACTTTATGCAAAATACCTTTATGTAAGATTATCTAATTAGCGTTAGGCCTCCCCCTGCAAAAGCAAGAATACCAATAATTAACAAGCACCATAATATCGGAGCCTTACCATTTAAAGCAATTCTTCTAATTTCATCCTCGGACCATAACTCCCTATTAGTGTTTTTCCATTTTATGTTCGGCTCCTCTAAAGTCCACGACAAAAATATAAAAGAAATTCCTGCCACAAAGAATAGAATGGTTGGCAAAATAATGAATGAACCGAAGAGCGTTTTATAATCTTCTATAGCAAGTCCCATAGCCAACTTTGTACCAAATGATATTGCAATTCCACTAAGAAACGCAAAATAGCTTGGTTGAACTCGGACGATTTTTGTCAACCAGTTTACCATTTCAAAAAACCCTCAGCTAATTCCCGATGCAAATATTCTATTTCTTTCTGGGTTTTGGCATTCCTTATTTTTTCCTTGAATAAATTATATCTTTCGTCAAGTTTTTTAATTTGCATATACCATTGTGCATCGTCGTCTGGGTCAATCCGACCCCGAATCTTTATTCTCTCTCTCTGCAAACCGTTAATATGATTTAGCTCTTGTTGATAGCTATCCATTGCGCCGTCTAGCAAGGATTGTCGTTTTGTGGATAGAATTTCATCAACATCCTGTGTTTGGTGGGAATCGTTTTTATCTGAGTTTTTATGTTGTAGCGTCAACTCCCTTTCAATAGTATTCAGAAAAACTTGTTGATAGCCTGAAAAATCACCTTTGTCAAAAATTGCCTTTACCCCAAATTCAGTTTGTAGTTGCGTTACAATGGATGGAGTAAGATGTCCACTGACTACGATAGAGGGAATGTCTCTTAATTGACACACAGCAAGAAGCCCCAACCCATCGTAGTTGTGTTCTTCAAATGTGTTTTCTAGACTCAAATCCACCGTACAAACATCAATATCAAAACTAGCAAACCAAGTACCTGTTTCCAGCACTCTTTTCAAGGCATCACCATACCTAGCAGAGAAATACACATTATATCCTTTCTCATTTAAGAGTCTACCTAAAGTATCTCGCCAATTTTCCCTATTTTCAATAATCAATATGCTTTTTGCCATTTTTTACTCCCTGTCGTTAGTTAACAAAACTGAAGGATGGCGTTGATTAGGCAGATAAAAACTCCTGAAACTTCATATCTTGTAATTTAACCGCCACGCCTGTATATAATTTTGTAGAAGAGTGAGTAATCATTTCCTTTTGTCCAAATTTTTGCCAAAATTTACCAGTTGGTTCTTTATTCGAACGCAATGTGATTGTCACTCCAATTGCTTGGGAAGTTTTACGAGACCATAACAACAGATGTAGCTTATTGTTTTCATTTTGTATCATTTTCCCATTGTGTGTTAATGGAGATAAAGATAAAAGTAAATTGCGTAAAATTGACTTGAAATCTTTTACAGACTCTAAATTAGAATCTCCATGAGATAATTGTTGGATTAGGAATGGAATATCCAAAAGATTGTAAAATGTTGTTGTAAGGTCTACTCGAAACGTTTTTCTGTTACGGTCATCTCGAGCACCCTTAGTTGTTCGTACTGCTCGCCCTACCTCTGAAATGAATTCATCATTATCAAATTCTTCCTTCAAGAAAAACTTTGTGACTATTTTTGTTTGGCGTTCAAACGCATTAATCGTATGCTTTGTAGTTGCATGACCTGACAACATAATCACGTGCATTCGATCTTCAGGATAATATTTTTCGACCTCATCTAAAAAGGTAATACCATCCATATTGTCATCATCGCCTTCATTCAAGCGAACATCAACAATTGCCACATCAAAAGTTTTTGCTTGCAAAAGATTACCTGCTACCTCTAATGAACTTGCAGTTACAACATCGTAATCATTCAAAGCCAACAATCGAGATATGGTATCCTGCCAGTTTTTTAAATCTTCAAGAAGCAGTATTCTTGGTTTCGTCTGTTCCATAATAAAATCTCCTGTTGGTTATTTGTTAGCATCTAGACGACTATAAGATGACGTAATAAAAGGTACTACAATCTGAAAAGTACTTCCTTTGCCAATTTCGCTCCTTACTAAAATATCACCACCTATTTTCCTCATAAAAGTACGAGACCACCACAAACCGAAACCTAAGCCATGTTTCTTTTCACTATAAAACAATTCAAATATTTTTTCCTGTTTATCTTGATTCATCCCTGATCCAGTGTCTGAGATATGAACTTCTATTTCGCGCCCAGTTTCCGATTGAAAGGTTTCAATTGTAAGGTTACCATTATTATGTGCTGCCTCAGCGCAAAATGGAAAAATGGCATCCATGTTATAGTTCACAAAAGGAGCCAAAACCATGAGAAAAAAGCGCAAGCATTACAGTCCGGAAGAAAAAGTTCATTTACTAAAAGAACA
>Ga0233437_1006884_pt1 | contig 11337 bp, 10 predicted proteins | sample SI_122_August201_FD_182714 | JGI IMG/M metagenome (GOLD analysis project Ga0233437, IMG submission 182714) | Seawater microbial communities from Saanich Inlet, British Columbia, Canada - SI_122_August2016_200_MG | ecosystem: Environmental > Aquatic > Marine > Inlet | place: Canada: British... | reverse complement strand
GTCCAATCATACCGAGGCAATTCTCGTGGTCTGTCGGCACCGCGCCGATTCCCAGCATCGTTGTCACAAACGGCGCATTTATTTTGTTGCTGAGTTCGATGATTTTGTCCGACACCCGGGACAGCATACACCCGCCGCCAACGCACAACAACGGTCTTTTGCTGTCCTTAATCGCTTCCTCCAGCTTAGCCATCTGGCGGAAATTCGGCTCCATATTCGGCTTATAACTCCTAAGCGCAATCTCCACGTCAAAATCATAATTTCGCACTTTCTCCTGAATATCCTTTGGCACATCAATAAGCACCGGCCCTTTGCGCCCCGTGTTCGCGATATAAAACGCTTCCTTAACAATGCGCGGAATGTCCGCAGCGTCTTTAACGAGATAGTTGTGCTTCGTAAACGGCGTAGTCGCACCCACGATATCGACTTCTTGGAAAACGTCATGCCCGATAAGCTCGGTTGCCACCTGTCCCGTTATGGCTACAAGCGGTGTGCTGTCAAGATAAGCATTCGCAATACCCGTAATCAAATTGGTCGCTCCCGGTCCCGACGTTGCCCAGCAGACACCTACTTTGTCAGTGCTCCTCGAATACCCACACGCAGCGTGGGCGGCCGACTGCTCGGTTCGCGTCAGCACATGCTTAATGTCACTGCAAAGCAGCGCATCATACAAAGGAAGGACAGCGCCGCCGGGATACCCAAAGATAACCTGTACGCCCTCGTTTTCCAAAACCTTAATCAAAGCCCCAGCACCATTCATATAAAACGTCTCCAATCATTTTTCATTTCTATTGATAAATCACTTGATAACGAGGAATCTCGCCGCAAATAATTCTATTAATTCTGTATTCTTTTGTATTTGTATTACAATTATGTTATGTCAATAACCTATGGTTGTCAAGCGTTGCGAGCCGCTTGAAAAAAATATTTAAACTATGCGTTGGTTTTTACCACACAACGCTGCTTAAAAAGGGATATTTGGAAGCGTTTTTCAATTTGTGTTCACCAAAACAAATAAAATGCTTCTCAAGTGGTTTTAGGTGTTGCCAAACGGGTGTCTGCAATAGTACAATGGATAAAATGCCCCAAATCAAGGAAGTAAAAAGACGTAATGTGCAAAGGGCGCAATCATTTTTTTTAATTATAACTAACACCAATAATTCTACAGGGGGATACATTTTATGAACGAAAGAATCGAAATTCGCTGGCACGGCAGGGGAGGTCAGGGCGCAAAAACGGCATCGCTGCTGCTTGCAGACGTCGCGTTTAGCCAAGGTCTTTATGTGCAGGGTTTTCCCGAGTACGGTCCCGAGCGAATGGGCGCGCCAATCACGGCATACACAAGGCTGTCGAGCGCTCCAATACGTGTTCACAGCAATATTTACGCGCCTGATTACGTGGTCGTAATGGATGAAACGCTGGTCGGTCCGGTAGATGTCACGGCGGGCTTGAGCAAAGACGGCGCTATCGTGATCAACTCCAGCAAAGACCCAAGCGAGCTTGCAGCACTCATTAGCGACTATGCTGGGCGCGTCTACACAGTCGACGCAGCGAGCATCTCGATGCAAACCATCGGCAGAAACATTCCAAACACACCATTGCTTGCAGCGGTAGTAAAGGTAAGCGGCGCGATGGACGAGACAATCTTCATCGAAAACATGAGACACTCGTTCGAGCACAAATTCGCAGACAAGCCCGAGGTTATCGAAGGCAACCTTAAGGCGCTCAAAATGGCTATGGAGGAGGTTCACCTTTATGAAAGATAACGAAATGAAAAACATATCGCCGAACAGCACATATCAAGAAATGACACCGGCCGGCAACATTTACGGGTCGGGCACGTCGCAGATGTTCAACACGGGCGACTGGCGCACCGCCACTCCGGTTTGGGCGGCAGATATATGCAAACAGTGTCTTCTTTGCTTCCCGGTCTGTCCGGACAGCTCTATCCCGGTAAGCGACAAGAAACGCGCAGATTTTGATTTTGACCACTGCAAAGGATGCGGCATTTGCTTCAAGGTATGCCCATTTGGCGCAATAACGATGAAAGACGGAGAATAGGAGGAAACAGCATGTCAATCAAAGAAAGACTTTCAGGCAACGAGGCGGTCGCAATCGCCATCAAACAGATTAACCCGGACGTTATGGCAGCGTTTCCGATAACGCCGTCAACAGAGATACCACAGCACGTCTCAACTTTTATAGCAAACGGAGAAATCGACACAGAGTTTATACCTGTCGAGTCCGAGCACAGCTCAATGTCGGCGTGCATAGGCAGCCAGGCGGCAGGCGCACGGAGCATGACAGCAACAAGCTCGTGCGGTCTTGCGCTCATGTTCGAGATGCTCTACATCGCGGCTTCACTTCGGCTGCCAATCACAATGCCGGTTGTAAACCGCGCGTTATCAGGGCCAATCAACATCAACGCCGACCACAGCGACTCTATGGGCGCGCGTGACGCAGGCTGGATACAAATGTACGCAGAGAACGCACAAGAAGCGTACGACAACCTCATCCAAGCCGTGCGCATCGGCGAGCACAAAGACGTTCTGCTGCCCGTCATGACCTGTCAAGACGGCTTCATCACCAGCCACGCAGTCGAGAACATCGAAATTCTCGAGGACGAGAAGGTTAAAGATTTCGTGGGCGAATACAAAGCAGAAAAATTCCTGCTGCACAAAACAGACAACATGTCGATGGGACCATACGACACCAGCGCATATTACATGGAGCACAAGTATCAGCAGGCTGTCGGTATGGAAAACGCTCGAAAAGCCATCGAAGATGTCGCGGCAGATTTCGCAGCGATGTCGGGGCGTAAATACGACTACATAGAAAAATACAAAATGGACGACGCAGACTTTGCCATTGTCATCATCGGCTCGTCCGCGGGCACTGCAAAAGACGCGATTGACGAGCTTCGACATGAAGGCGTCAAAGCAGGTCTGGTCAAGATCAGAGTTTACCGTCCTTTCCCCGAGCAAGAAATTGCAGACGCGCTAAGCGGCGTAAAAGTTGTCGGCATAATGGACAAGTCGGAAGGCTACTCCAACAACGGCGGTCCAATGGGCGCAGAAGTCAAAGCTGCGCTTTACGGCAACGGACGAAATATCAAAGCCGTCAAGTTCGTTTACGGCCTTGGCGGGCGCGATGTAAAAATCGAGTCCATCCGAGAGGTTTTCGACAACCTGATCGAAGTAGAGAAAACAGGCAATGTACCTGCGCATTATCAGTACATTGGTCTGAGACGATAGGAGGTAACCCAATTGGCCTACAATTTTAAAGAGCAAATGAGCAAACCCGAACGACTTAGCGGCGGACACAGACTGTGCGCAGGCTGTGGCGCAGGCATAGCAGTACGCGGCGTGCTGCGTGCGCTAAAGGAAGAAGACAAGGCTGTGATTGCCGGTGCAACAGGCTGCCTCGAAGTTTCGACCTGCCTATACCCATACTCGGCATGGAACGACTCGTTCATCCACAGCGCTTTCGAGAACGCGGGCGCAACCATCAGCGGCGCAGAAACCGCGTATCGCGCCATGAAAAAGCGCGGTAAGCTCGACGATAACTACAAGTTCATCGCTTTTGGCGGAGACGGCGGCACATACGACATCGGGTTCCAATCGCTTTCGGGCGCAATGGAGCGCGGTCACGACATAGTGTACGTATGCTACGACAACGGCGCATACATGAACACGGGCACCCAGCGCAGCTCGGGCACTCCGATGTACGCACAAACCACAACATCTGCCGTCGGCACGCACAGCCCAGGCAAATTACAGCAAGGCAAAAACCTGACCGAGATTATCGCGGCGCACAACGTTGCGTATGTCGGGCAGACCACTTATCTCAGCAACTTCAAGGACTTGCAAAGCAAGGCCGAGAAAGCGATCTACACGCAGGGAGCGTGCTTCCTTAACATCTTGTCGCCTTGCCCGCGCGGTTGGCGCTACGAGGCCGCAGACATCATGGAAATCTGCAAAATGGCGGTCGATACATGCACATGGCCGATGTACGAAGTGCAAGACAACAAATGGACACTCAACTACAAGCCGAAAAACAAGCTCCCGGTAGAGGACTACTTACGTCCGCAAGGACGCTTCAAGCACTTGTTCACCAAAGAAAACGAGCACCTGATTCACGAGATTCAAGTTGCCACCGACCAGAATTGGGAGCGACTGCTAGAAAAGTGTGAGGCATAAAAACGCAAATATTTTTGTAATCAAGGCGTTTATCGTTTGTTTCGATAAGCGCCTTTGTTTATTGAAGAAAATACTGTATAATTGATATATAGAATCATTATCAGCACATTATAGCTGACTACCCGAAACGGAGGCACAATGATTAGCAGGAAAGCAAGATTCTTCGAAAAAGCGCTCGGTAGTATAAAGCTTAAAAGCATCGTATACAAGATGATGCTAAAGCCAAAGAGAAGAAACAAGTTCACCCTGCCGCCAAAAAGCCTTTATAAAAAGTACGATGTAGACAGCTTCGATATTGACGGCAGCAAATGCGTAACCGTCAAACCAAGCGACAGCCCGCCTTGGCACATTGTTTTTTTCCACGGTGGCGGATACTGTATGCAAGCCACAATAGCGCATTGGCATCTCGTAGACGCCGTGATTGCGCGCACAGGCGCAGCGGTTACTTTTGTCAACTATCCGCTGGCTCCGCAAAGCACGTGCACAGACACCATCAATATGGTAAGCCAAGCCTACACCCATCTTTTCAAAACAACCGAACAAGAGATTATACTGATGGGAGACTCGGCAGGCGGCGGTTTAGCGCTGGCATTAGCGCAGTATATCAAAGCCGAAAAAATTGCCCCCTCGCCGTCAAAAATCGTACTGCTTTCTCCTTGGCTGGACGTTTCTATGGATGGCGACATTTCGGACAGCTTGGCAAACAGCGATAAGTTACTCGAGAAACGGACTTTAGTGGAAGCCGGCAGAATGTACGCGGGCGACCTTAACAAGAAGGACTACCGCTGCTCACCGCTGTACGGCGACATTGCGGACATTGGGCAGATCGCCTTATTTGCAGGCGGCGGCGAAATTCTCAGCGTCCAAGCGTCAGCCTTCAAGCGCAAAGCGGCGCAAGAGAACGTCAGCCTGCTATACCGCGAGTATCCGGATATGCAGCACGATTGGCTGCTGTTTCCTCTGCCCGAGGCAAAGCAGGCGCTGGGCGAAGTCTGCGCATTTATAAGCAATGGCACCGAGCTTACGACAGATAGTTAAGCTACGCAGTTAATCTGTATATCTAAATAAAGAGCACTTAAGGAGAAAGCAATGGAGCGCAAAAAGAAGAAGAGAGTAAAAATCGCATTAATCATAATCGCAAGTTTGCTTGTCATATTGATTGGCGGCTTCTATATTTACACGCTGGATTATTACAGAGCAGACGAGACAGCATTGCAGACAATATCAGCGGATGATTGCCGAGTCCTAAGCCAAGGCAACTTTACGATTTTTTACCCCGAATCTGGCAACAGCCGTGAAACAGGGATTATCTTCTACCCCGGTGGTAAGGTAGAGGCCATCGCATACGCGCCACTTCTCAAAAAGCTTTCAGACAACGGATTTACATGCGTGCTCGTTAAGATGCCCATGAATCTGGCTATTTTCGGCGTCAACAGCGCAAACAAGGTGTACGATGCGCTGCCGCACATTCAAGATTGGTTCCTGTCCGGACACTCGCTCGGCGGCGCAATGGCAAGCAGCTACGTCGGCAATAACAGCGACAAGCTAAGCGGGCTCATTCTTCTCGGCGCATATCCAATTAACGATGCGGACATCCCAACCCTCGCTATATACGGAAGCGAGGATGAGGGTCTGGACCTCTCAAAGCTAACCGATACCCAGAACAAGCTCGAAATCGTCGGCGGCAACCACGCATACTTTGGCGACTACGGCGAGCAGGAAGGCGACGGCACCGCCGCTATATCCAGAGCAGAGCAACAGACAATCGCAGTTGACACAATCACAGCATTCATATCATCGACGTAGAACGAATAAACCTCACCGCGTTTGCAGATAATGTTCCTGCTTCCCGCAATCAAACAGACACTGCGAGAGGCGCTATTATTAACATTAAACCAACTTAACAAAGCGAATTTGCTTGTTGATGTTCGTTTCTAAGTAATTTTGCTTGACAAACGTTATTAAATACATGAAAATGGTATCAAGTCAAACAATATAACGGAGCGGTGGCATGAGCAGAAAAAATATCATCATTATCGGAGCGGCAGGCAGAGACTTTCACAACTTCAACACACACTATCGGGATAACGAGGACTACAAGGTAGTCGCGTTCACGGCAGCACAAATCCCCGACATCGACGGCAGAAAATATCCTGCGCAGCTCGCTGGTAAACTCTATCCGAACGGCATACCGATTTATGCGCAGTCCGACTTAGAGAAACTAATCGCGCAGCACAACGTACAAGCGTGCGTGTTCTCATACAGCGACGTGCCTTACGGCTTTGTGATGGGTCTCAGTGCCGTGGTCAACACAGCGGGCGCAGACTTCGTTCTGCTCGGCACCAAGGCTTCCATGATAAAAAGCACCAAACCGCTGATAGCTGTCGGTGCAACCCGCACAGGCTGCGGCAAAAGCCAAACCTCGCGCAAAATTATCGAAATCCTGATGCAAAGCGGCTTAAAGGTCGTTGCAATCCGTCACCCCATGCCATACGGTAATTTGCTGGAGCAAAAGGTTCAGCGCTTTGCGACTATCGAAGATTTGAAGACTCACAAATGTACCATCGAAGAGATGGAAGAATACGAGCCGCATGTCGAGCGCGGCAACGTTATATACGCAGGCGTAGACTACGAAGCGATTCTGCGCGCGGCCGAGAACGACCCCGACGGCTGCGACATCATCCTTTGGGACGGCGGAAACAACGACTTCCCGTTCTACACTCCAGACCTGATGATAACCGTAGTGGACCCACACAGACCCGGGCACGAGCTTAGCTATTACCCCGGTGAAGTCACCCTTCGCATGGCAGACGTCGTCATCATCAACAAAATCGACACAGCCGACTACGCGGACGTGCTGACAGTGCGCGACAACATCGGCAAGGTCAACCCGAACGCGCTCATTATCGACGCAGCGTCAACCATCCACGTCGACGACCCAAGCGTAATCAAAGGCAAACGCGTGCTCGCTGTCGAGGACGGTCCAACGCTCACGCACGGCGAAATGAAAATCGGCGCAGGCGTGGTCGCAGCAAAACGCTACGGCGCTGCCGAGCTTGTTGACCCGCGACCCTTTATCGTCGGCAAGCTGAAAGACACCTTCGCAACATACAAAAACATAGGCGCGCTTCTGCCCGCAATGGGCTACGGCGACCAGCAGATCAAGGACCTTGAGGCGACAATCGAGAACACCGACTGCGATTCTGTCGTCATCGGCACGCCCATGGACCTAAACCGCATCATCAAAATAAACAAACCAAACACGCGAGTCTACTACGACCTGCAGGAAATCGGCAGCCCAAACCTAACCGAGGTGCTGGACGATTTTGTAGGAAACAAAACCAAATAGAAAGCAAACAGTTTCTTTCATAACACTAGAAAGGATACCTGCTATGACCAAGCAATCGCAATACACCAAACCAAACTTCAACGAGGACATTTTTAAAAGCGCGCCCGACGCAGTACTCGCCGTGGCTGCTGCCGACGGCATCGTCCCACCCGACTTCCACGCCACCAGCATCTTTCCCGAATATATCAAAATTGCGGGTGAGTGGAAGCTCATCGAACTCTCGCGCATGGACTGCTGCGTTGTCGTTAAAAATGGCAAGCCATACGCCATCGAGCAGCGCAACGTAAAAAGGGGCGACAGCGTGGTCATCGGTCGCAAAGACGACGCCACGCTCGGCATATTCCTGTACTCAACCGGCTTTGCTGCCAAACACGAAAAATTTGACGACTTCGCTTTTCGCACATCGCGCACCCGCGAAACCGCGTTTTCGATGGACTACGATTCGCTGTACGACATTTTGAAATACGAGAAACAGCACGGCAACATAGTGTGGGTCCTAGGGCCCGCCGTGGCTTTCGATTACGACTCACGCAACGCAATGCAGCTGCTTATCGAAAACGGTTACGTTGACCACGTCTTTGCGGGCAACGCGCTCGCCACCCACGACATCGAGGCCAGCTACCTCAAAACCGCGCTCGGTCAAAACGTATACACCCAAGAAGTGATGTACAACGGACACTACAACCACTTGCAAACAATAAACGACGTGCGCGAAAGCGGCAGCATCAAAGCCTTCATGAGCGACCATAACATCACAGAGGGCATAATGTACGCACTTGAGAGCGGCGATATAGGCTACACACTCGCAGGCTCCATCCGCGACGACGGTCCTCTACCCGAAGTCATTGCAGACGTATACAAAGCCCAAACCAAAATGCGCAGCGTCATCAGCGGCGCAACAACGGTCATAGGTCTGGCGACCCAACTGCACACCATCGCGACAGGCAACATGACCCCCAGTTACGTTGTTTCTGGCGGCAAAGTCCGCTCGGTCAACTTCTACGCGGTAGACATAACCGAGTTCGCAGTAAACAAACTGCGCGACCGCGGCTCGCTCGCCATCACGTCCATCGTCACCAACGTGCAGGACTTTTTGGTGCATCTAAAGCACGGGCTTGGTTTGTAAGCATATCCATTTTGCTTATACCAACACCTTCCATTGACACCGCTTTTCAAATATGGTACTCTTTTTTCATAGTAAGAGTAGCCACAAAACTCAATACAGTTGGATGAAGAGTGCGGGAGAGTTTTTTAATTAAAACACCGAAGATGTAAATCGTATTGGAGTCGAGATGCGACGAAACTTTCAGGTAAACGGACTGCATTCGGACAAAGCTCTGGAAAGCCGCCTAAGCGCGGCACCAAAGGTGCAATACCAAGTCTGCTTGGTAGAATCTCTCAGGTAAAAAAACAGGGGAAGACAACGTATGTTTGCCTTCCCTTTTTTGTTTTCTAATAAAGGCGTTGTGCAGACACGAAAGGAAACACATCGCTATGAAACACACACCACTATATGAAAACCACGTAGCCTTGGGCGGCAAAATTGTAGACTTTGGCGGATGGGCGCTCCCTGTCCAATACCAAGGCATCATCAAAGAACACCGCGCAGTTCGAAGTACCGCGGGGCTTTTCGACGTTTCGCACATGGGCGAGATTTTCGTCGAGGGCGATGGCGCGCTTGCTTTCGTACAAAACCTCATCACAAACGACATCACTTCTATAGAAAACTCGCAGGTAATATACTCGCCTATGTGCTACCCGGACGGCGGCGTTGTGGACGACCTGCTGGTCTACAAATACTCTGGCACAAAGTTTCTTCTTGTCGTTAACGCATCCAACACCGACAAAGACTTCGATTGGATTGTGCAAAACAAATCGGGCGACGTGCAAATTTCCAACGTGTCCGCCGACTACGCCCAGCTCGCGCTGCAAGGTCCCAAAGCGCAGTCGATTCTACAAAAACTAACAGACTATCCGCTGGACACAATCAAGTTCTTCCATTTCGCGCCCAGCGTGCGTATCGCGGGCTTCGGCGCTCTTATATCGCGAACGGGCTACACAGGCGAAGACGGCTTCGAAATCTACATGCCTGCCGAGTTCGCGTCAGACGTATGGCAGGCCATTCTTCGCGCAGGCGCAGATGACGGTCTTGTGCCGGTCGGTCTCGGCGCGCGCGATACGCTCCGCTTCGAGGTCGCTCTGCCGCTCTACGGTAACGAACTATCAGCAGACATCTCACCACTCGAAGCACGTCTAGGTTGTTTCGTCAAGCTAAACGGTGAAGACTTCATCGGCAAACAGGCTCTGCAAAACCAAAAACAGGAAGGCACACAGCGCAAGCTAATCGGTTTCGAGCTGCTTTTCCCCCAGCCTAAAGAAAAGCCTTGGTCTCGCTCTGATATCCGCAAAGCACGCAGAGGTAGGCAGGCAAATCGACATCGTCATACGCGACAAACGAATCAAAGCGCGAATTGTAAAGCTGCCGTTCTATTCAAAACGGTATAATAAATAACGAATTTATAAATATAAATCATATCATTATGGAGGAAGCAATTATGAAAACGATTGATGGGCTGAAATACTCAAAGGAACACGAATGGGTGCGGGTAGAGGACGACGTGGCATACATAGGCATCACCGACTACGCGCAGGAGAATCTCGGTGACGTGGTCTACGTCGAGTTTCCGGGGATGGGTGACACCATCGTCGCCGGTGATGTGCTAAGCGTAGTAGAATCGGTCAAAGCGGCTTCGGATATCTATTCGCCGATATCGGGCGAAGTGGTGCAAATCAACGAAGCGCTCAACGACGACACCGAGAAAATTAACGAATCGCCGTACGACAGCTGGATAGCGGCACTTAAGCTCACCAGCCCGGACGAGCTGGACACATTGATGGACGAAATTGAATACCAAGCGTTCTGCGACGAGGAGGAGTAACCATGCACCAGTATATCCCAAACAGCGACGCGAGCAAAGCAGCCATGCTTGCTGACATCGGCGCGGCTGACATCGAAGCGCTTTTCGCCTCCATTCCAAAGCAAGTGCGGCAAAACGGCGACATCAACCTACCCACCGCAATGTCGGAAATGGACGTCATCAGGCACATAAAATCGCTTGCAAACAAGAGCATCAGCACCGAAACTCACACATGCTTTCTCGGCGCGGGCGCGTACGATCACTTCACTCCAAGCGTCATCGACCACATGCTGCTGCGCCAAGAGTTCTACACAGCCTACACGCCCTACCAGCCGGAAATCAGCCAAGGCACCCTGCAGGCGATGTTCGAGTACCAAACCATGATTTGTATGCTGACCGGCATGGACGTGTCCAATGCGTCGGTTTATGACGGCGCAAGCGCGTTTGGCGACGCCGCTCTGGTCGCGTGCAATTCAACCCGCCGAAGCGAAGTGATGGTTGCGCAAAGCGCGAATCCGCAGTACAGAGCTGTGCTCAAAACCTACGCACAATTTAACGATATAAAAGTTACCGAGTTTGGACACGCGGACGGTCAAATTGACATGGCGGATATCGCGGGCAAAATCACGGACAGCACCGCCGCAGTTATCATTCAATCGCCCAACTTCTTTGGCATCATCGAAGACATAGCGCAGGCGGCAGAGCTTGCGCATAGCCGCGGCGCACTGCTCATCGTCAGCTGCGACCCCATTTCTCTCGGTCTCATCAAACCGCCGGGCGACCTCGGTGCAGACATCGTCATCGGCGAAGGTCAGGCGCTCGGCAACGGACTAAACTTCGGCGGACCGTACCTAGGCTTCTTCGCCGTAAA
>Ga0233437_1006883_pt1 | contig 11338 bp, 6 predicted proteins | sample SI_122_August201_FD_182714 | JGI IMG/M metagenome (GOLD analysis project Ga0233437, IMG submission 182714) | Seawater microbial communities from Saanich Inlet, British Columbia, Canada - SI_122_August2016_200_MG | ecosystem: Environmental > Aquatic > Marine > Inlet | place: Canada: British... | reverse complement strand
CCGATCCAGTCCGCAGCATAGTCCAATTGAATTTTATCCATAACGCCTCAAAGTTTTTGCTAACCAGCAGTATTTTGCCTTATGGCGTTATGGATAAAATCCTTTACATTCTAAGGAGCTAATCAACATAAAATTCCGGTTAATAAATTATACCACCCCTTAATGAAGTGTAAATAGGGGCATATATGCCCCTATACTGTTGTGATTATTCTTGGTTGTTATTTGGGAGCAGCCGCACATCCTTGTGGTTCATCAACACAGCTGATATCCCCGACCGGCTTGCCAGCCGCCAGATCCGATAACCAGGTTACAAAGCGAATGCCTTCAACTTTATAAGTGTAGAAGTGAGGCGAACGCAAAATCGTATGCACTTTTCCCCCTGGCGTGTATGAGTAGAAAGTATCTACTGCACTTTCGATCTCAGTGTAATGGTGGAAAATTCGTTGCGGTATCTTGAAGCTGTCTGGTGGGTCGCCCAATAACAGGTTAAAATTTATTTGAACCTGATCTCCAGCCGCATTGTATTGAGCAATCGTTAAGTTCTTATTATGATTGGCACTGGCAATATAAAAATCCTCAAACGTCAACGTTTCATTGGTTTCACCTGTGTATTCTTTCCAGTCAGGTAAAATGGAAGCGGTATTCCAAGCCTTAAACACAACCGGAAGACGAGGACTGTTGTATCCACCCGCTGCATCAGCAAGCAATACAACCGGTACGCTTGGATACCGTTCTGCAATCAAACCTGAATAGAACGAAGAGCCGATGGCACCCGCACTGCTGCCCGAGACCATAATTCTTTGCGGTGATTGAAAATTTTTATAGACCCAATAGAGGACAGTTGTGCTGTTCTTATAGCCGACGTGGAATGTCGGTACTTTTACCTTTTTACCCGTAGCATCAGTATAGGCATAAGTTCTCTTACCGGCACCCATATGAACGTCACCTGTGCAATAGGGAAGGGAAACCATGTTATAGTCCACAAATGGATTTTCGACATTGTCATGCGCAAATAATCCACTGGCGGTCCTAGGATCATTTTCTTTCATATTGGCAAAAGGAAAATGTGTATTCGGTTTTGCTTTTAAATCGCATTGCTGACCGAACCAACAGGCTCCACCGCCATTAAAGTAGATCAACAGTTTGTTACTACCCATTCTCCGTTTCACATAGAATTGGTAAGGTGTCCCGGTAGAACAGACTCCACCTGTTTTAATGACATTCCATCCATCCCCTAATTCGTCGAGAGAAGGCAAAACATTTTGAGCGCTGGCTATACTTGCCAAAGAAAAAAGGGATACAACAAAGAGCATAAAGAGCTTTGCCATGGTCTATCTCCTTATAATAATTTAAATACTCTCTCCATAAACGGTACTATGGAGCTTGATTGGGTAACAGAAATTTTTCGTTGTTACCCAGGTTTGACACCTTATGTTTTTTACAAAATCCTGCCGAAAGTAATATATAGATGTGATTAAACTTTTTCAGTCCAAATCCCAGACCATAAAAGATCAATCTGTTGTAGAAAAAATATAATAACTATACTTTCGAAAGAGAACCATACTTTCTGAAAGGAAATATGTCAAATAAAAATAAGCTACAAATTCAAGCAGTTCATATATCTAATACAACCAAATCTATGTGGATAAAATACGGAGAAGGTGGAGGTGATGATTTTTTGTCTTAATAATTTCACATTGGGAAAAGTAAATACTATTTGAACTGAATCTGAACACAGTATAAAGAGAGGTCTTACATTATTTTTCCTCAGACCATTTCAGAACAGACTACAGAAAAACTATGCTAGCGACTGATACAAGCTGAGAAAGTAGGGTTTTGAAGGTTGACTTTTAAAATCAAAATTTATGTCCAGAAATTCAACATACTACACAACTGACAAAGTCGTTTTAATCAAAATAGGTCGCATTTCTGGCAGGATGATCCTCCCCTTACGTATTTGTGAGATTCCTCGGAGGGCAGACCACAAAAGGGTCTAAGTGGTGAAATGGATTTAGTTTGGTGAACAGATATTCAGTAATTTTGATGGGATTGTCTTATTATCAAAGTCCACTACGGATCATTGTGAATTGCAGAACCATACTGAGTAATCATTCAGCAATTCATAGTTTTTCGACCTTTTAACTCCTTCTCATACCGCTCCACCCAGCCGTCTGCACCACATTCTTTCATGATAGAGATGGCTTTGTTCATTTGTTCACGTGCTTTGGGGAGGTCGTTTTGATGTTTGTAGAATTCGAAATAGAGAACGTATGGTTTCCATGACCATCCTTTGAGACTGTATTTCTCGTACGTGACGACGGATTTTTCTATCCATTTCTCGGCTTCAACATATTGCGGTTGATCTGCTTTGATCAGAACTTCAGCAAAGAATGACGGAACTGGAACTTCTAAAAGAGATTTTTTTATTCCTTCGTAAATCGTATTCAGGGATAATACATCAACACTAAGGCTTCTATCAAAAATCTTTGCAATATCACTCATCAGCGTAAAAGCATTTAGCACACTCGCTACGGACAATCCCTTCCGATTCGCCAACTGACCAGCTTTCTCACCATGAAGGAGTGCATTTTTATACTCTCCCAATTCAATGTATGTAGAAAATAATTCAATTTGTCCGTTCATATTCCAGAGATCATGGGCAATCTTTTCACATAACTCAGTGCCCTTTCCCAGGAACTCAACAGCCTGATCCAGATATCCCTTGTATAAGTTTGAACGTCCGTGGCAAATATAGGTAATTGCTTTTGAATGGGCGTCACCACTCTCCTCGGCAAGTCGAACTCCCTCCTGACTGGTTTGATAGGCCAAATCCAGTTGGCCGGTCGGATTATAAACGTAATAGCTAATGACCCCTTTCAATTGGGCAATTCCGAAAATTCTGTCAGCTGCCTGGCTAATATGGAGTGCTTTTTCAAGCGACTCAAGTGATTTATTAAATTCACCAAGGTTACCGTAGGTTGCACCCAAAAAAAGACTTGCCAGACTTATAGACGCAAAATCATTCTCTTCTTCTGCAAGCTTTAGGGCATTTTCATGATATTCTATCGCTTTCGGATGATTACCTTCTATCACATGGTAATAGGAACCCATTATGGTGTTTATCTGGGCCAGTCTTCTTTTATCACCCTGATTTTCCACCAAATTGACAATGGGATCAATCGCTTCTTTTGCCTTCAGATCGTAATTCATTTGCAGATAATATCTACCCAACGAAGTTCTGGCGTCTATCAACTTCTTCTGTTGGTCTGCTGCCTGGGGGAGTTTTTCAACTGATAATACTCTATTTTTTGTAAAATAGATGGCGTTGTTAAAATCGGACTGCTTCTGAGCCTTTTTAGCGGCAGCTCTTGAATAGACTTCTCCTTTTTCGAAGTTTTCACTGGTTGTATAATGGTTCGCCAGAATAGCATAGTAATCGCTGATATTATCCTGATACAATGCCTCCATAGCTTGGCCGATCTTTTCGTGAATCGCTCTTTTTCTTGCGGGCAGAATGGAATTATAAATCAACTCACGGGTCAACGAGTGTTTAAAGATATAGACTATCTCCGGATGAAAGCCTCTTTCGTAAATCAGTTCTGATTCTGTCAGGACTGAAAGTTGAGCCAGCAATTCCTTTTCTGACAAATCCGAAATACGTTTAATCAATTCATAACCAAACTCTCTTTCGATGACGGAGGCTTTATAAATCAGATTTCTTGTCTCCTCAGCCAAAGAGTCGACTTTGGCCATGATCACATCCTGGATAGTGGATGGGATCTCAATGTTGGGCCTCCCACTCGCCAATCGGTAAACATCGTTCTTTATTTCAATAATTTCTAAATCAAGGAGTGATTTGATAAACTCTTCCATGAAAAACGGGGTGCCCTCGGTTTTTTCCAGGACTAAATCGTGTAGATCAGCAGTGATGTTGTTTTGACCCAGAAGATGGGACAGCATGAGGGTGCTTTCACGGCTGGAAAACCGATGAAGATTCACCTGGTTGAAATAGGACTTTCGACTCCAGTTTTCCTGATATTCAGGCCGATAGGTAAATATCAGCAGCAAACTTTTCCCTGGAACGATCTCCAATAAATCTCTTAACAATTCATTTGAGTTTTGATCAATCCAGTGCAGGTCCTCAATTATCATGATCAGCGGTTTTATTTCTGACCTTTTCCAGACGATCTTTTGCAACGATTCCGCGATTCCTTCTCTTATCATATGCGGGCTGCTGCGTGAGGGATCGATTCCCGTATTTTCCAGAGAAAGGAGTTCGAGTAAATATGGAAGGGTCTTGGTTTTATCAGCCTCAATCGTATCCAGGCCGTTTTCAAGTTTGTCTCTGATACTGTCCGGGCCGTCTTCCTCCTGTAAATCAAACCCGACCCTGACAACATCCATGATGGGAAGATAGGCAATATTCCGGCCATATGAAAGACATTTACCCTCCAGCACTATCTGGTCTTCATTGGCAATCGCTTTTCTGAACTCATAAAGTAATCTCGACTTTCCGCCGCCTGCTTCCCCGACGATGGAAAAAGCCTGTCCCCGACCGGATTTGGCCATCTCAAAACCATCCAGCAGAATCTCCAGCTCGCGCTCCCTTCCTACCAGGGGAGTCAACCCTTGCTCGGCATTCACATCGAATCGAGTTCGGATAGAGCTGGTGGTGATCACGCGAAAAGTATGCACCGGTTCCTCTTTGCCTTTGATGTCTATCGCGCCCAAAGCTTCAAAGCGAAATAGACCTTTGGTGAGTTTGTAGGTGTCTTCAGTAATATAAGTTGCGCCCGAACCAGCCAGCTGTTCCATGCGTGAAGCCAGGTTGACCGTGTCACCCACCGCTTTGAACTCCACCCGCAGATCGTTACCCAGGGTACCCACTACCACCGGACCACTGTGAATGCCAACACGCATTCTGAGCAGTGGCAGCTCTTTTTTCTCTGTTTTCAGCCTGTCATTGAACAGGGCTATTTGGCGGTGAATGGCCAGGGCTGATCTAATTGCCCGCTGAGGTGCATCTTCCAGCGCAACAGGTGCACCAAATAGTGCCATAATCCCATCACCGGTCATTTCATTAACAGTACCTTCGTAATCATGCACAGCGTGGATCAGTAGTTCATATACCTGGTCCATGATAGTATAGGCTTCATCGGCACCAATTTTTTCCACTAGAGGGGTGAATCCCTCCAGGTCGCAGAACATAACAGTCACCTGTTTACGTTCGCCTTCAATCTTACCTCTTTGAGACAGGATCTTTTCAGTCAGGTCTTTCGGCAGGTACCGACGGACCTTGTCCAGTTTCTCTTCAAATGTGAGTTCTTTGGTGGTTGGAGTGACAGTCAACGTTAAATCATAACCGCATTCGATACAAAACTTTGCTGCCACAATGTTCTTTGTTTGACAATCAGGGCAGGTTATTTCAATTTTGTATCCGCATTCAATGCAAAATTTGGCTGTATCCGGCAATTCGTGTCCACACTTGGGGCATTCCATTGCATCTCCCCCATTTATAATATTTCAGTTTATTAAACCACTGAATTCACGTTTCAACTATCATAACGGTAGCTGTTTGTCGAGGAATGGATATTAATTTCCCTCATGGAGGACTAATGGAAGGATTAGAGTTGAGGTATAAGATGCAACGATTCTAACAGCGAGGTAAGGGAAATTATAACCACACGTGTTGAAGTGGCAACCCAAATAGTGGCTCTTTGAAGTTGTTTTTTATTGTTATACTTGGTTCATCATCCCGTCTTGTTGACAACTTCATACCCTTTTCGGGAAGCTCGCAGTATGGATACCCATCACCTTACATCTCAAGACTGCAAATGAGATAAGGTTCAATAAGGCAATTTTTTGATCACGATCTATGGTATCTCAATCGTAATATTACGGAATTGTTCAGTGTGTCCCAGAATTATCTCGGGACACTCTACCAGGCTTTTTTCTTCCAGAACTTGAAAACCTTCAGTAGCACCAGCATTACTACCGCTGTTATCGCAACCACCATCAGCCATTTTTTTATTCCTATTTCTGGTTGTGGATAGGAGAAAAAAGCAATATGCAAGCCCAGAAAGAGGCCCATCATCCCACAAAGACCTAATTCTGTGACGACAGGAGATTCAAAATCCGGATCAACAATCCTCAGCAGCAGGAGCCCACTGGCAACAGTCCCGGTCATCGTCCCGAAGATAGCCAGCATTCTTTCAAAACTATAGGCCTCTGCACCGGTGCGTCGACCCAGGTAGAGTACAGTGGTCCAATCCACATTGATCACGATGAAACCGAGAACACCACCGATAAGGCTGGCTGGAAAGAGATATTTCTGCAGGAATCCGACTTTTGCCCGTAACACCACCCCCGCTAACAGCATTAAAGAAAGCCAACCGATGCCTACCAGGAGAGGCATAAAAGAACTTGCTAACATATCAACTCCTTTAACTATTGATGATTGTTTTGACTACTGAGTTCAGCAGGCGACATCTGTTCAGGTATATTCGAGCGGGCGTCAACCATTTACCCGCAGGTTGACCATGTAATCCTTCAACGTCCGCAGCATTTCCTTGGCGATATCCGGTTTTGAGTTGATCAAGTTGTTCAGTTGAAAGGGATCAGCGCGTCGATCGTACAACTCGTCTTTATAAGGTGTCTCAGCAGCTGTCCCCGGGGCGCAGGTCCAGATTCCCTCGTCTTCTTCCATGGTAGACAGGCCCACCGTTGCGCTCATTTTTCCCTGGTCCGAGTTTTCCTTGGAATTCAACCAGTGAATATAGGACCAATCCTCGGAAACAATCCCCCAGGAAAAATTAAAATAACCGGTAATTACAAAATCCCTGAACGTGTTCCCTTCACCCCGCATCAGCGGCAGCAGGCTTTTACCCTGCATGGGCAGTTGATCCGGGTTAGGGTTGAGCAATGTCACAATATTATCAACTGATTTTGTGCGTTCGTTCACAAAATCCATGATGGTCGCAGCCACATCAATGGTTTCCACGAACGAGGAGATTCTCCCTTTCAACCCATCAGGATGTTTGATAATCAGGGGTATGTGGGACAACTCTTCATAGGGCCAGGGGCGACATTTCCGGATAATGCCGTGGCCGTGTTCGTTATCTCCCAGGGGTTCACCGTGGTCCGAAAGAAATACAATCATCGAATTCTCGTAGAGGTCCATCTCCTTCAGCCGGTCAATGAATTTCCCCAGCCATTTATCCACCATGGTGATTTTCTCGGCGTACAGCATTCGAATATGGCGGGCCTCTTCCTCATTGACATACCCCTTGGTAGTAGTGGCAACGGGGTTAATCAGTTCAATACCGCTGTAGTCGGGATCATAAGGGCACTTGAGATCCGGATCCCAGATCGAGGGGGGGATCCCAGGGTTCATGGGGATCAAAACTGTCTAACCAGAGGAAAAAAGGGGCACTCTTGTCCACCTTGTCCAGATAATCAATGCCAGCTTTGACAGTCATGGCCACCATCTGGTCTTCATCAGATTTCCAGCTCTGACGCAACGGCAGATAGTCAATCAGCTCCTTTTCCGCCAGAATGCTCGGGCCGATCTCCGCCAGTTGCCCGGCAGCGTTTTTCTGGTGTACGGGCCGGTGAAAACGGTCCATCTCAAAGTTATGGGGCAGCGGTTGATAAAAGGAGTCCCACTGATGACCCCGAATAAAATCCACATAGTTGAATCCGCGGGCGTATCCGTAACCGGGCATGTGCATCATAGGACAATCGGTGACCATGGCAGTCTGAATACGGTTGGTCCACATCAGGTCGGTCAGGGTCGTGTCCTGAGGGGTCAGCTTGCGCCAGCCCGAATAGGGCAATGTATAGCGTCCGGTCAGCAACGCCCGGCGTGTGGGGATGGTGGGACAGCCTTCCGCATAAGCGTTCTCAAAGAGCACGCCGTCTTCAGCCAGTTTATCGATATTCGGTGTCTGAATCCATTTGTTGCCGTAGCAACCCAGGTAATCAAACCGCCAGCTGTCTGCCATGATGACAATCGTATTCATGAATGTGTCTCCTAATTTTTGATTCCGTCATTTTCCGCTCGAATGAGTTCGACGGACCTTACGACGGCATGGTTTCTTTGTTCTCTTTGTACAGGGCCATGCCCAGTTCAAGGATGTGATCGAACGGTTTCTTACGTTCATAGCGGTGCAGCTTCAAGGTATCCTTACTGCATCTGAGCGTGCAGATCCCGCAGCCAATACACTTTTCCGGATCCACCACCATTTTTCCTGCCGCTTCGTCAATGGCGAGGGCATCCACCAGGCAGCGTTTGGCACATTTCTTACACTTGATGCAATCATCACCGGCCACTGGAATAAAACTGGCAGGCAGGATGGCCTTTAAATTACCCCAGCGGGTTCTGCCTTTCATCTGGCTGCAACAGCACCCACAGCAGAGGCAAATAACAATGGGATCCGGTGCCAGGGAATTATCCGAATTGATCACCAACCCGGCCTCCTGCATCTCATCCATATATTTTATGGCCTGTTCCTTGGTAACACCCTTGCCCAGCCCCAGTTCCACAAATTTGCGCCCATTATCCCCCGGAATAATACAAGCCCCGATGGGAAACGTGTCATGACACTCTCGAATTCCCATCTTTTCTGTGCGGGTTCGACAGGGACACGGCACCAGGGCAACAAAATCCGTATCCAGACTGTTAATCCGCTCATGGGCTTCTTCAGAGGTCATCACTTTCTGCTCAACCTCGATACTGCGATCGATGGGAATTGTTCGGAAAACCGGCGTCCCTTCATCCGAGTTTTCATAACGATGGTAGAACCCCTCTTCAATAAAAAATTTCTGATAGAGGGCTGCCGCATCCAGGTCATTTTCCCTGATCTCCGGATAGCGGTTATGAAAATTGAAAATATAGAACATGGTGGGTAGGGCATGCTGGTCATTTTGCGGCAGGCCCATGGCGGCATACTTGGCATGGATACCATCCAGAATCGCTTTAACCTCGTCCAGATCCCGGTTCGCATGGTCTGCTATCTGCGCAGCAGTTTTAAACATCGGATAGACATTCAGGTGCCTGCCCAATTCGGCCTCTGCAGGCGTATAGATGAGGGAGAGAAAATCGATAAAGGCCTCTGATATTTCTCCCTTGACTCTGGGAATACCAAAGGGATTTCTTTCAATGGTTTCTGCCAACTGATAATAGACGGATTTTCCCAAGGCTCGCTCCTTTTTCACGGTTTCCGGATAATGTTTTTTTTAACTCACTGCGGGGCCAAACCACGCCACCACCATTCTCTTAGCAGACTGTCCGCTCTGATGCATCCATTTTAACTTAGCACAAAGCATGCCGGTATTTTTATTTTATATTTCAGTGGCTTAAAAACAGACCACTTCACAACTACAATATTTGACATATCTTTCTATCAAATATTACACTTTATGCTAAAATTGTAATATTTGATAGAAAACCCCCAAATATCAGGTCCAGATGAATGTCAGCGAAGCGGAGTTCTTTCGGCAGGTAACCCTGCATACCTGTTGCAGCCTGGAAACAGAAAAAGCACTGTTTCACTCCTTTGATTATCTGAGAGATTTTATTCCCGCCGAGCAGATGACCCTCAACTATTTTGATGAGGAGACTGGAGAAACCGTGATCTGTGCTTCTGCCACCGCAGCGGGCGGGATCGCCTGTGATATCCGCGTCAAGCTCGGCTTCAGGGAACGGCAGGCATTTTTAAATCCGGAAATGACCGCTGATCTGGTACGCTTGAGCGGGTCAGACAGGCTTTCTGTCGCGGAAAAATACCTGGAGGCCGTCGGAAAACCGGATTCATCCCTGCTGTTTCTGCGCCTACGGATTGAGGGGGTGCTCCAGGGGAGCCTGATTCTGAGGGCGGATGGCGCTAACCGTTTCACTGAGGCGCATCTGCAACTGTTTGGCATGCTGAAAGATCCATGGACCATCGTCATGATCAACAACCGGCAGTATCAGGAACTCGTGCGTTTAAAAGAGATCCTGGCCGATGACAACCGCTACCTGCACAAGGAGTTGCAGCGCCTGGCGGGCAATGAGATTGTGGGCGTTGAAAAAGGCTTAAAGAATGTCGTGACCCTGGCACGGCAGGTAGCGCCGTTGAACAGTCCGGCACTGCTGCTCGGAGAAACCGGGGTGGGCAAGGAGGTTATCGCCGCCGCTATTCATGAATCGTCAAATCGACGGGAGGGGCCCTTTATCAAAGTAAACTGCGGCGCCATTCCGGATACGTTGATCGACAGTGAACTGTTCGGGCATGAAAAAGGGGCCTTTACCGGGGCCGTCTCCCAAATGCGGGGACGGTTTGAAAGGGCTGATGAGGGCACTATCTTCCTGGATGAGATCGGCGAGTTGCCGCTGCAGGCACAGGTACGCATGTTGCGGATCCTGCAGGAGCAGACTATTGAGCGTGTGGGGGGCTCGGAATCGGTGAAGGTGAATATCCGGATTATCGCCGCCACCCATCGAGATTTGAAGAGGATGGTATCACAGGGAAGTTTCCGGGAAGATCTCTATTATCGACTGAATGTGTTTCCCATTATCATACCGCCCTTGCGGCACCGAAAATCTGATATTGCAGATCTGGCGCTCTATTTCATCCGCAAGAAATCACTGGAACTGGGTCGGTATTCGACACCCATCCTGGCACCAGGCGCCGAGCAGAAGCTGATGGCCTACGACTGGCCCGGAAATGTCAGGGAACTGGAAAACACTGTGGAGCGGGCCTTGATTATCAACCAGGGCATTTTTCTGGACTTCACCGATCTGAACCTGCCCGAAACAGTCCCTCCCACCCGTACGGCGGGTGAGAAGGCGGATGCATCGCTGAAACTCGATGACATCACCTATCACCACATCGAGAAAGTCATGGCGCTTACCGACGGAAAGGTGGATGGCACCAACGGTGCAGCGAAACTCCTGGGCCTGAAACCCGGCACCCTGCGCCACCGCATGCGAAAACTAGGCCTGCCATTTGGCCGCAAAGCCAAGCGAGGAAACAGAAACGACTAAAATGAAAATTGTAACAGAGGAATTTGAAGAATTATTCAAAGAATACCCGTTATACTCTCAAGAGGAAGCTGAAGATCCAAAAGTGATTGCCAAACTGTTTGATCCGGTGGGTTTCGCAATGTGGTGCTTCTAATAATATGAAATTGCCTGCGATAATTTACCTCGTAACTATTTCAAGTTAGAGTTCAATGTCATTAACTTAAGAACATAACCGACAAAGTGTCTGTTATGAAGCCGTTGAAATTGCTTAGAGGAGTTTCTTAGATGATCTTAACGAAATTGAGCGGCCGAAATCCCTCTGTTTGAGCGAAG
>Ga0233437_1006882_pt1 | contig 11340 bp, 5 predicted proteins | sample SI_122_August201_FD_182714 | JGI IMG/M metagenome (GOLD analysis project Ga0233437, IMG submission 182714) | Seawater microbial communities from Saanich Inlet, British Columbia, Canada - SI_122_August2016_200_MG | ecosystem: Environmental > Aquatic > Marine > Inlet | place: Canada: British... | reverse complement strand
AAATAATCGATACGGATGGAATCATCAGTCATGAGTGCGTCAGGATGAGCAAAGTTAGAATCGCACGCAGAGGCAACAATGGCTAAGCTTAGAGCCAAGAAAATATTTAAGAAAACTTTGAATTTATTTGTTTTCATAATCAAAATTCCTATTTTTAAGATCAACAACCTTACAATACACAAACTTCTTCTCCATACAAATTATCGGTTGTTTCGTATAAATGTTGCTAATTTATTTACTTTTTTTTCTTTTTTGCCTTTTTTTGCTACTATTTAATACTCCAATAATATCAGGTGATTATCAGCGAAACATCTAGACAAGCCTAGGGGATTCATTGATAATATCTATACAATAAAAAAAACTTTGTTTATTTTTACAACCGAATGGGAAACATCCTCTTTTAGAAAATGTTTCAGCTGACTTATCAGGACAATGAGAAAGTAAAGTGATGCTCAATGTTGTATCATTCGTTGTTGCGTTTCTTAGAAGAGACCCTGTTTATAACCCTCACAGTCTGTATTGTAGCCTGAAGAGTACTAAGAATGTCAATCCTAGAAAAGCGTCAATTTTTGTCCAACCCCCGACAAAAGCGTCATTTGTCTTATTATATATAATAGGTCAATAGGGATTATATAACTAATAGATATGATTGGTATTATCAGTATCTTCTAACGTGACGCGATGTGATATTTTTACAATTGTAACAAAATTTGTTCACAATACTTCTTCAATTTTCATTCATGTAATCTTCAATCTTCAATAAAAAAAGCCGCTAACGAAAGTTAGCGGCTTTTATTTACCCTTTTTCGACTCAAGACCTAATTATATTTGTTTGCTTTTGCGTCTGCGTAACATGCCTATTAAGGCTAGTAGCATTAGCGCAATAGCTGCTGGTGTAAATTGTGTCATGCTGGCAGGTTTTGTTGCTGTGAGATCACAACCACAACCACCGCCACCAGTGAGGAATAGACCATCATCGATTTCAATGATTTGTAGTGTGGCACACGTTGTTCCAGTTTCTTCATCAACGATGAAGTCAGAACACTCACTATCTTCACAGTCTACAAGACCGTCGCCATCATTGTCTACGAGATCGTCACAGACTTCACTTGAGCAGCTTGCTTCACTAAAAGCACAGTCTGCATCATCACAATCTGTAAAACCATCAGCGTCATTATCAATATCGTCGTTACATTGCTCTTCTGGGCCTAAGCCATTACACTCATACCAAGATTCGCAATCAGTATCGTCACAATCTGTGAGACCGTCTAGATCATTGTCTAAGCCATCATTACAGATCTCAGGTTCTGATACTTCTTTACAGGCTTCGTCGTCATCACAGTCACTGTCATCACAGTCTGTGTCGCCATCAGCATCATTGTCAATGCCATCGTCACAGATTTCATCATCGACTTCTTCACAGGCTTCGTTGCCATCACAATCTGTGTCATCACAATCTGTGTCACCATCTTCATCATTATCAATGCCATCGTCACAGATTTCATCATCTACTTCTTCACAGGCTTCGACGCCATCACAGTCACTGTCATCACAATCTGTGTCCCCATCTTCATCATTATCAATGCCATCGTCACAGATTTCTTGTTCTTCATCACAATCAAGATCAACACCATTACAGTCTTGGTCAATACCGTCTTCACAGATTTCTTCAGCACCAGGATAGCTGCTAGCATCGTTATCGTCACAGTCACCAGCACATTCCATAACGCCGTCACCATCAAGATCAAGCTCATTATCAGGAATAACACCATCACAGTCATTATCTTTGCCATCACAGAGCTCAGCAGCGCCAGGATAAGTATTGACATCACTGTCGTCACAGTCATCCCCTGCTTCGTCATAACCTTCATCTTTATAACCTTGAACGTCATCATCATCAGCACAAAGAGTCACTTCAGTTTGTGTTGTATCAATCAGAAACATTGTTTGAGGGGCTGTTTTCTTTTTACCAAACGTAGATGAATTAAGCGTAATAGGTGCTTTTCTAGCAACAGTACTACTTAAACTCACAGGATGTTCTACCAAATCAGCTTGAGGTGATGGGGCTTGGTTCCAAGGTGCGTTGTTAAGCGAGTCTAATTTGCTACCAGGTCCACCCGCTATGCCAGGGCCAGGGCCATCTTCAGGATCTGAACTGCCATCTTCAGGATAATAACCGTCACCATCTTTATCTCTATATACAGTTACTTTTTCATTACAATCACACCAGTCAAGCATGTTGGTTTCAGAACTGGGATCAAAATTATTTGCACTTTTCTTCAAAGCCGCACTAGAATTACAAACGAATACCGCACCAGCATCAGCTAGACAGGTACCTTGCTCAAAAAAAGATGATTTACTAATACCATTTGTGTGCACAATCATGCTGCGCAAATAGACAGCTTTACTTGTTGATGAACAGTTAAAAGGCATAACCTCACCTGTATCACGGGCATCAACAACAACGAAACCTTGATTTGCAGAGCCATTGCCTTGCATTGTATCCCACACGACATGATCTTCATCATAGAGGTCAGGTTTGTCCGCTACAGCAGCTTCTGAAATATTACCAATGACAAAAGTTTCTTGTGTGTCGAAAGTCATTTGAGAAGGAACGCCACCTTGAACAGATGCTTTGTATTCAAATTTAATTGTTTTAACGGGTGTTGCAGAACTTTCAACGAGATCGAGTTGTTCTTGTGTTTGGAAAAGAACCATGTTGTCTGCAAAATCAGCTTCAGGAAAATTTAAACCTTCATCATTGATGGAGCAACCACCAAAGAGATAAGCATTAGCAACTGATTCCATAATATAACGTAATGTATAAGGCGTGATATCATCACCATCTTTAGTTACTTTGCAATATGGTTCATCAGCAAATGCAGTGTTAGCAACTAAAGTAATGATCACAATGGCTATAATGCTAAAAATCTTTTTCATAATTTCTCCTGATTTTCATCTCATAGTAAATAAGATGATACAATTCTACATCAACCCTATTATCGGGAAGTCAAAGATAATGTTGCGTGGTTTTTTACTAAAAAATATCTTTTTTACAGAGCTGACACATTGCGCCATGGAATGAGGCAGCCCTATTGCTGATATTTAGAGATCTTCACTAGAATAGGCTTGTAACTTATGCCCTTATGGTAATGTTTGTTAACAAATGTTGTATTAAGTCTATGAATGTTAAGGAAAATAAAGTTAAAAACTTAGCAACATCTTATATTAATAACCGATAATAGGTTTGTAAATAGAATGGATGATGGCATTTGAATTTTTTCTAAAATAAATGTGTTTTTTATAGCAACTTTTTAATTTCAGTGCCGATAATCTTAAGTGAAATAAACGAATTTTGAAGGACAATTTTGATAACTTAATAAATTTTAAAGCTTTTTTGATTTAAGGAGTTTTTATGGCAGATGTAACAACAGTAGCAGACAAGTTAGCATTTGATAATGTTGAATTATTTGGACAGTACACTTTTGGTGCGCAAGGCACTAATTACAAACACCCCAATACCTTTTTAGATGTTGATGGTGTGCGCATGGATTTTTATTCAAATGATTTTACGAGTTTATCTCCTGCAAATATTGATGGGGGTATTCGCTTTCGTCTCCCCAAAACACCTATTGCTATTGGTGTACAAGGTGGTTTTAGTTACATTCATAACACACCGCAAACAGCTAGTGAGCGCGTTGGTGATATATATGTAGAATCAGAAACAACATGTGATGATTTGTATGGTGGTGCTTGTGATGCCACATATGCCGCTTCAGCAGATGCCGCCTCAACACTTGATGCTAGTCGTGCTCAGCTTCGTGGTTTAGTGACTTTTGCCGCTGGTAATAAACAAGGTGAATTTGATCTTGGTATTGGTGGTGAAGGTGAAATTTATTCAGATCAAGCAAGAGTTCTCACATCCCGTGAAGGTGGTGAAAATCTTTATGGCGCGTCTCATCTCAGAACGGGTGGTCACTTTTTAGTACAAGGTGGTTTTGCTATAACACCATATGCGATTAAAGATACGGCTACTGCCCGCTTTCAATTAGTTGCTGATGCTGGTGTTGGTTTAGGAAATGTCAATGTGGTAAATGATAGGGTGGGAGCTGATGTTCTCACTTTAACAGGCATTACAAACTGGCATGCTCGTGGTGGTATTCGTGTTATAGGCAATCCTTTTGCTATAGGAACATCTCCTACTGAAGCTGCTGCTGCCGAACGAATCGCTGCATCAACAATGCAAGATGAAATAGTCGCGGCAAGACCTGCTGCAAGAGCTATTGTAGCCCCTCTCATGACAGATGACTGTGTGGCAGGCATGGCTGCTAATGGATTTAGTTATAAAATTGTAGGACATGAAGTTGTCCATAAAGATCAAAATGTTTCTGGCTGGAATACGATGACAGAAATTCCTGGACATGATAATTGCCGCATTAAACTTATAAGACAACAAGTGGCTACTCCAGACGGTTCACGAGGCGCTGCATTAGAAAGTGGTGTGAGTGGAACAGCTTATCGCCAAGTTGGTTTTTACGGTGAAAAAGTTGAAGCCTGTAAAGAGTAAGACAGTCTAAATTATAAGTTTTAAGGGAATATTTAAATTAAAGAACGGAGAACAACATGACAGTTACTAGAGTTCAAAACTTTATCGACGATAACAAAGGTGTTAATATTGATAATGACCTCTTAAAAGATGGTGCCATTACAAAACTCAATATTGACTTTGATGCTGATGGTGTTGCTGATGCTGATGCAACAGACTATTTGGCGCAAGTTGGTAAAGAAGTAACTACTCTTGATAAACCCGGTGCTGCTGCTGGTGAAAAATATAAAGTCACTGATTTTGGTAAATACTATCAAACAGATTGGCAAGAAGGCTGGAGTATTGGCGATAAAGGTAAAATGGTTCGTTTAGGCTGGATCTTTGATAAAGCCAACACCCCAATTCTACGTGAAGCTGCCATGCTTGAAGGCCGTTATGTTGCTCCTGAAGAACTCAGTGAATTATCACAAGCTCAACTAACGTCATTCTGCCGTGACAATATTCTTCCTGATTTTAAAGCTGAATTAGCAACGCTTGGTAACAAGCTTCCTGATTTTAAACGTGGTGATATTGGTGAAGCAGAAGTTGGTAAATTTAAAGACGCACTCACAGCCAATAAAGCTTATGCTCTTAAAGATGCTCTTAATCAACTTTATGATTTAGACGCGTATTTTGCCTCTGAAGATACAACAACAGGTATTGCTCTTCAAGAAACATTTGATCTCGCTGTATTACACTTTGATTATTTAAATGAAGGTCTTGAGCTTATTGAAGACACTAGCGTAACAGCTTTGTTACAAGAAGCCATGAAAGTTGATGCTTGGTCTAAGCCTATCATGAATGATGCTGGTGATGCGATTGATGCGGATAAAATTACCGTAGATACCGTAGCTCAAATCATGGACCAACCAAATATGTCTAATGTGGTATTAGCTCTTGTTAATCAAGCTCATGAAACCCAAACGGTTTATCCATTAGAAGACTGGTCAAATGCTGATTCAGTTGCCGAATACATTCAAGAGCTCATCGTCTTATTAGCAAATGTTGGTATTGATATTCCTAACGTTACCAATGACACAAATATTACAGGCGTTGGTCACCGTAATGGCCGCGTACTTACTGACCAATCAGGCAAACCCATTAAGATTGATGTTAATGGTGCTGCCGATGGTGGCGTAGAAAAAGCCCGCTTGAAACCAAATACAGATGGTTTACGTGCTATTGAAGCCTATCTTTTACAATTATTAGAAGATGCTGGTTATGCCATTGATGGTCGTACAGCAGCTGCTACAATGCCTGCTTCTACGGGGTCAGCTCCAGTCATGGCCATGAGCACTGTTGCGGTAGAGACTGATACTGATAAAAATACATGGTTGGTTGTTGATCTTACTGGAAAAGAACTAACAGATAAAGATGGTGCTGCTCTTACCATTATACATGCTAAAGTCATCAAAGATCCTGATACAGGTGAAGTCACCAGTGTTGATTTATATGCTGCAGACAGAACAACAGGTATTAAACTTGAAGGTGATGATGCTGTTGACGCGCACACCTTTGAATCCACGCAAGCTTTTGTAGATTGGGCTGGTGGTAATAGTAAGGAAGTAGAAACAGAAGTGATTACGCAAACAATTAACTCTCTGTTTTCAAATCTCCAAGTGACTTTTAAATCAGCTAAATCAGAACTTAAAGACAAAGCTGGTATTGATAGACTCGCAACCTTTATCATAGCGCATAAAGAGGATTTAAATCCAATTGATATGCTCGTAACAGGTTATGCCAGTGTGGATAGTTCGAGTCTGAATCAAGGCTTGGCAAATGGTCGCGCTGTAGCTATTGTTGAATATCTATCACAAGTATTACGTGATGCTGATGTCGGTCCTGAGCTAGTTGCCTTAACAGCTTTTAATCATGGTGCTAAAGCCACAACGAATACCGTTGGTGGTGGCACCTATTACATAGAGGAATTCAAAACAAGTCCAGGGGCCTTAATCATAGCAACGCCAAGAGAAGTTGTGACCGCAGATCCTACAGTAGCAGATCCCACAATAGGCACAGCTCCTGCTCCCACAGCTGGCATCCCAGCTGATGCAAGCGAAGATGCGGCTAATCCTGTTAAGAAAAGCTTTAAAGCAGGCACAACAGATATGTTAGCAGCGATTGCTGATCTTGATCCCGCACTCGTTCAGCAAGTGGGTTTATACTGGAACGATAGCTCATTAACAACAGTATCTGGTGTGAATATGAACCAAGTAGAATCTAATGGTTCTGGTGGCACAAAACTGACAGGACTCCAAGCTCTTGCTGACAAGTACAAAGCAGCTGGAAGTTTAAGTGCTGACAATGCTAAGTTTGTTATTGAAGTGGAATTACTTCTGGGAGCTAAAGTATACTATGCTTTCACATGTACAAATCCATAAGAGTTTTAAATAATCGAACATGAAAAGCGGTTCTGTATTATTACAAACCGCTTTTTTTGGGTATAAAAAATAGACATCATATGATAAACAATCAAATATTAGGACTTAATCAAAAAGAAGCTGATAAGATCGAAGAAATTGATGTGCAATCAGGCGCAAATGCCTTTAGAGCTTTAGAAAAAGATTATTCTTTTAATTTCTATGGTTCCATGACCCATGGCCTTTATGAATTAAATGGTGATAATGTTAATGATTCTTTTAGAACAGCTTTTTTAGATAAATTTGCCGATATGGGATCCCCTTCTATTACCAAAACATTGTTTAATGCTGATCTTATAAATCTTTATGATATTTTAAAAAGTGATAAAGACGAAAGCCCTCAATCTAATAAATTCATTGTGCCCCTTCAAAGCAAATTCCTTGTTGATGTTATGGGGATTTTAAAGTCTTTTCTTGTAGAACCAGCGTCACCTTATAAGCATCAAGATGGTGTTCAAGGAGCAGATCAGTATTTAACTGTGGCTTTTGATTTCAGTGATGGTGACGCTCTTACAGAAATTGAAAAACAAGCCTTAGGAGACTTTGTTGCCTACATGGATGCCAATCACGCTGAGGCGATTACAAATTACAGTCTTAATCCAGAACTCCTTAGTTTATACAATTTTGCAAAACAAGTGACACATATTGATGTTGAAAATGATCGCGCAGCCCCTACTGATGGACAAATTGCAGTCACTGAGGAAACAGGACCTATTGCAGCTCCTCAGGAAGAAGAATCTATCGTATCGCCAGTCGTTATTGTTAAAGATGTTTTGAGTTCAGATCCTATTACAGGTATTGATTATGTTAAGGCTCGTTGGATAGAGCGCATTGCACGAAATTCAGGTCTTCCTTACGTTATGTACTCTGTAAATGAAGAAGTGCAATCTGAGTTTAACTACGGACAATTGATGAGTGGTGCTTATAATCCAGGATATCCAGCCAATACGATTAGTTTGTCCACATTAACAAATTTTGCAAGTAGTGAAGCTGTTCAAGAACGTTTTGCTGCGATTCATGATAATCCTAGTCATGCTGAATCCCACCTAAGTGTGATTCAAGACCCCTATTTAAATGATATTTACGATCATTTCAGCAATTCGGAAAATACCTTTTATTGTGAATTTGATTATCAGATGCCAACAGGAGAAGGTAATGGTAATGCATATGAGGTGCAAGCCTTTTTAAGCTATGGCATTCTCGACATTGAAATTACAGATCCCTATGATTCCAGCGTAAAATCAGTTTTTACTTTTACAACGACTCCTACCGGTGCTATTGAGGTGGCCTGCCACAATTATGAAGCCGATTTTCTCACACAAGACTTTATTGATGATGAAGTGGCTCTTATAGATTCTGGTCTCATGGCAAAACTCTTTGAACATGCTATGAATAACGGTGTGTCTGAAGGATTGAAATTAGAATTAGCCTGTCTCCAAAATTCAAGTAATTGGCAGTAAGTCAAATTGATGGCTGTTCTTTCGTAATAAAGTTGCAAATATCAGACATTGTCATCCCTGCCTTCGCAGGGATGACAAAACTGAAGGCGTTTACATATGTCAGCTATTTAGTGCCTTATAAATTCCCAGCTCTTTTCACACCTTTTAACGATTGCACAAGCTCCAAGTAAAATTCCTGCGGTTCGCCCTCTTCTGCCCACAAATTTGTATAAAGATTTTGTAGTTTCTTTTTTGTGACCTTGCCTTCCATGAAAGCATAATACAGGTGATCACCCAAATCATAGCCAATGGCATGTGTGAGCATGAGAAAAAGTGGTGATGAAAAATTTGAGACAAGATTTGTGTGAAAGAGCTCTCCCTTTTTTGTTAAACGCGAATGCTTAATAAAGAGTTGGGCTGTTTCATAATCCACATGTTTTAAAATGCAGAGATTGGCATTTTCAATATATTTGAGTTCAGATTTAAAATCCCCTAAACGCGTACATTTGCGACGAGAATTAATAAGTTTTGAGCCAAAAAAACCGATGGCTTCATGTAATACCATGGTGTAAAAAGCATCTTTATGGGAACGTGGCTTTTCATCTCCTGTGAGCAGATGTTTTAAATAATGGCTCGCTTCTTCAGCCGCATGATGAATAGAAACGTTAGCCACATAAACAAGTCTGGCCTCAGGCATGAAATAAGATTGTGAATGCAAAAGTTGATTGCGGATAAATTGTAAGTCTTTTTTACTAAATTTCTTTTGAAAACTACTCAACTCCATAAAGCCAAGATCACCGCACGTATAAACCTCAATTTGTTCATAATCGTCAGGAAGTTTGACATCGAGTATGTCTACAATGCGTTCGACAATGCTTAAGAAACTGCTTTTGGCATCAATCCAGTCAAAGTTGCCCTCCTCATGATACAGCCAATTGATATAGCTTTGTTGGACTATAATTGGTGGTGTGTGCATGCGGCAAAAGGCTTTGGGACCAGTTTTAACAATGAGTGTGTGGTCCGCCAGATCCGCTTCAGAAAGCTTCCAGTAGATTTCGGGACTGTTTTGAAAAAGAGTCACAATGGGGAGTTTGAGTTTTTCTTTTTTGGACCTTTTTTCTATTTCTTTGGGCAAATGTTCTGGGGCTAAGTGAAGATCACCAACAAGAACAAATATTTTCTTGTCAGGATATTTTTTAGCCAAGGCTAATATTTTATCAGCCATGTAATTATCACGCTCACGCAAGGAATGCTTATCAGAGCTACTCATATCAATGCCAAAAATGGGAATTTTATGATAACGAAAGAAATCAAATATAATCGTGTAACTATGCCACAAATCAAAAAACCAGTGTTTTTTAAAACCAATTTTCTTGATGAATTGATTTTCATCAATGGATTCATCCATAAACGCATCAAGATGTTTTTGATGTTTGGCCTGAATGGTTTCTAAGGCCACAATGATATCACGATCACAGTTACGCATATAGCTGCGTAATACTCTGACAAAAGACCGCTGGGACTGATCAAGTGTGTGATAATCACCCACAATCACGATGCGAGAGGCTTCAATGGCTTTTTCAAGCTGGGCGACACTGACAGATCGCGTGTATTTTTTTACAGCCCTTTTATAATTACGATAATAGGTTTTGAAGTTTTTGTCTTTGACATTTGTGGCGTCGCGGATGGTGTCTTGATTTTGTCGGAAGATCTTTTTTTCGATCTTTAATAGCTCTTGTCGAGGTTGGTTTTTTGATTTTTTGTTGCCCTGTTTCATTTAGCTAACTGTCATCCCTGCGCAGGCAGGGATCCAGCCTTTGTATTGTGTTGATACGGACTGGATTCCTGCTTTCGCAGGAATGACTCTACACCGCTGACCATGTCGTCGTTCCATCGGGAAGATCTTTTAATTGTATGCCTTTAGCCAAAAGATCATCGCGAATTTCATCAGCTCGTTTATAATTCTTGTTTTTCTTGGCTTCGACGCGTTCTACAATAAAATTCTGAATATCATCTTCAGATAAAGCCTGATTACTCATGGCTTGTGCTTTAAGCGCACCGAGGAAACTGTCCGCATCAGCCGCAAACACACCAAAAATACTGTAAATGTCCGTCATGATTTCAAGATAGGCTTTGACATTAGCCAATGAGGCTGTTCCCTCGTCTAGGGCTTTATTGAAAAAACGAACCCATTCAAAAACCTGACCAATCACTTTAGCGGTATTAAAATCATCATCCATGCTAGCCAAAAAATCTGCTTTGAAAGCAGTGAGTTTATCAGAAACATCCTGAGCGTTCTCAGATGTTTTTCCTTCTGAGGCAAAGGTGTTTAAACGTGCCAGTGTTGTATAATAGCGCTCAAGGCTTGATTGGGCATTAGTGACATTTTGATCTGTGTAATCTAGTGGTGAACGATAATGAGTTGTTAGAATAAAATAACGAATCACTTCAGGATGAAATTGTTTGAGAATATCTCGAATAGTTAAAAAATTCCCCAGAGATTTACTCATTTTTTCAGCATCAATATTTAAAAAACCATTATGGACCCAATATTTAACAAAAGGTTTCTTTGTGGCACCTTCTGATTGAGCCAATTCATTTTCATGGTGGGGGAAAATAAGATCGCGACCACCGCCATGTATATCAAAGGTTTCTCCCAAATATTTCATGCTCATCACAGAGCATTCAATGTGCCAACCAGGTCTGCCATCACCCCATGGTGATGACCATTTTGGTTCATCAGGTTTGGCGCCCTTCCACAAAGCAAAATCAAGGGGGTCTCTTTTCTTTTCCATCACATCAACACGAGCTCCTGATTCAAGATCTTCAATGTTTTTACCCGATAATTTTCCGTAACCCTTAAAACTTCTTACCGAGTAGAACACATCATCATCAA
>Ga0233437_1006880_pt1 | contig 11344 bp, 11 predicted proteins | sample SI_122_August201_FD_182714 | JGI IMG/M metagenome (GOLD analysis project Ga0233437, IMG submission 182714) | Seawater microbial communities from Saanich Inlet, British Columbia, Canada - SI_122_August2016_200_MG | ecosystem: Environmental > Aquatic > Marine > Inlet | place: Canada: British... | reverse complement strand
TATTTAAGAAGAGGTGAAAGTAGCGAAAAAGAAGGTTGTAAAGAAGAAAAAGAAAACCAAGTAGGAGAGCTTAGACTAAAAATTTTATGCCTATTTTAAATGGGAAGAAGGTAACAGCATTTCCAGGTTTGAAAGTAAAAAGCCGAAACGCTAATGCTGATGCTGTATTGATGTTTGATAATGTCAACACAGCTCCAACGACTGCAACAGGATATTTTTACCTGTATGTAGATAGTGGAACACTGAAGTATGACAATGGTTCTTCAGTAGTATCATTAACAGGTGGTGGAGGAGGAGGAGTTCCTTCTTGGGAAACTATCTATAATGATGATAAAACATTGACAATTGATAGTACTACATTGACTTTCAACTTAACTCACGCAACTAATGATGGATTAACTTTGTCAGCAGGAGCAGGAGCAGCAGGTCAAGTATTACAATTTAATAATTCAGGTTCAGGATTAGATGTACAAGGTTCAGGTGATACTTGGAGTGTAAGTAAAGCTGGTGCAGTAATTTGTGTCGGTATTACAAACACAGGAGATATGACTACAACTGGTGGTGCTATTGATTGGGATTTGATTGATAACAACGCAAGTGCATTGAGTTTTGATGCAGCTGGTAAAGCTGGAATTATCGCAATTGTAACTACAAATGCTAGTGAAGGTGTAACAATGAGTGGGACTCTTGGGGTCACAGGTATTGTAACTGCCTCAGCTGGTCTTGTAAGTTCAGATGGTCCAGTAGCTATTGCTGATAACAGTAATGCAGCTAACGGTTTATCATTTGTAAATGACACTGTCACTACTTATGGTAATGCTACTGATGCTGGTCCAATTCATTTTGGTTCAGCTAGTCTAAGTACTGGTCATTTATTGACTTTGTCATTAGATGAATCAGAACTTTCAGGTGGTAGTTATATCAGATGTTGGGGACAAGACGCTGGTGCAGCACATTTCACAGTTGGTGAACTTGGTGCAACAGTAATCGCAGGTAGTGCGACTGGTACTGATGCTTTGACTATTACCGCTGGTGATATTACCTTGACAGATGGTCTTTTAACCCTTGATACAGGAACATTATTATTGACAGCAGGTGATATTACAGTAACTGATGGGTCAATTTCATTGACTAACACTGCTGATGAAACAGTAGTTACAGTAGTAGCTGATTCAGTAGCTACTGGAATTGTAATTGATGTAAATGCTGATGGATTGACTTCAGGTACAATCTTGCACTTAGATACAAGTGTTGCAGCTTTAACTACAGGTTTATACATTGATTGTTATGACGGTGCAGCTTCTGATTTCTCAGTAGCTAAATACGGTGCGACAGTAATTGCTGGTAACGCAACTGGAACTGATGCTTTAACTCTAACTAATGGTGATATTACTGTTTCAAGTGGTGATATTACAGCAAGTGAAGGTAGTGTAGTGATAGTAAATACTGCTGATGAAGCAGCATTGAGTATTACTGCAGATTCAGTAGCAAGTAATATTGTAGTAGATATTAATGCAGACGGAATCACAGACGGAACTATCTTACATTTAGATAGTACAGTTGCCGCAATGACAACTGGATTATTTATTGATTGTTTTGACGGAGCAGCAAGTGCGTTTAGTGTTGGTGCTACAGGTATCACAGTTATTGCTGGTACAGCTGGTTCAGCTGGATTGACTCTAACTGCTGGTGATGCAGTATTAGCAGACGGTTCATTGAGTCTAACAGATGCTGACGAAGCAACTACATTAACAATTGTTAATGATACAGCAGCTTCAGTAAATGTTATTGATATTAATGCAGACGGTATTACAGACGGGACAGTATTGCACATTGCTTCTTTGGCAGCTGGTATGACTACTGGTTTGTTCATTGATTGTTTTGATGGAGCGGCAAGTGCTTTCTCTGTAGGATTGTATGGAGCTACAGTAATTGCAGGAACAGCGACTGGAACAGACGCTTTGACATTAACTAAGGGAGATATTACCTTAACAAATGGTGATGTTACCTTAACTGATGGTGATTTAATTTTAGCTGCTAATAGTTCACTAATTACCTTTACAGGTACTGGTGCTAATGGTGGTGTGATTACTAATCTAAAGAACTCAGCAACAAGTGGATTATCAGGAACAGAATTAGATGTAGAAATTAATATTGGTGGAACACCGTATTATTTCCATGTTTATCCGACTAAGGCTTAAGGAATTAACTAATTCCTCCTTCTTTTTCCTCTGGCTGGCGTTACTCACGCTAAATACGCCAGAGGGGGAAGGCAGAGGGTAAAACTTAATATGAGACATACAAATTTAAGCGGATTTAATCCGATACAACAGGCTGTACCAGTAGCGGGTACACCAAGAAAGCTATCACCTTACTTTATTTCTACATTTATTGCTTTTAATAATAACTCAGGTACACCGCCAGTAGCGGCAACAAACGATACTATTACAGATAGTGCTAATACTTTTGTACTTGCTGGTTTTGAAGCTGGTGACATGATTGTTATTGCAGGTTCAACTTCAAATGATGGAACTTATGAGGTTGAAACAGTTGCAGCGGGGACACTGACATTGACTAAAGCTGGATTACTAACAACAGAGGTTGAGGGTGATGCTGTAACAGTTGAAACATTACATGGAGTAAGGATAGATGATGGTGTTAATGTGATTGTAAAGGCTGGAGTAGTTAATACAGGCGTAATTTCACTTGGACCTACATCAGCGAGAGCATTAAATACCGCAGTAGGTTATTTATCTAACTTCACACTAACAGCAGGGCAAGCTATATCTTTACAGGTAAAGAACTTATCCGAAATTTGGATAGATGCAACAGTATCTGGTGATGGTGTAGAGGTCTTATTTGAGCGATAAAATAAATTAATAGTTAAAATTATATGGCAGATTTTATATCAGGTTCAACAGTGAACGCAACTTTGACTGCTGGCGACATAGAGATAGGAGCAGTTGAGTTAAAAGACGCTTCAGCAGATTTGCGTGCTTCTATTCTACCTGCAAATTCAGCAGTAACAAATTTCTTGGGTGTAATGCCAGGAGTATATAATGCGATTGCACCGACATTAACAGATACTTATGCAGCTCCATTACAGTTAGATGTAAATGGTAACTTGAAGGTAGCGATGGATGTTAGTTCAACTAACTTATATACAGAAGACGAACTACATGTACATGGTTCAGTTGGTGGTCTTATCTTAGGTGTTAGAAATGATACTTTAGCTACTCTAGCTGATACAGACGGAGATTATGCAGCATTACAGGTAGATGCTAGTGGTGCTTTATATGTACAGCTAGGCGGTTCTTCAGGTAGTGCAATAGTAACAGATGACTCAGCACAAGACGCAACACCTCAAATGATGAACGTAGGTGGTGAATACAGGGCAGCAGGGACTACATACACAGACGGAGATGCAGTAATTGCTCACTTTGATATTAACGGCTTTCAATTAATAAGAGATAAGTCTTATGATGCAGGAACAACTGCTAATAAGGGCTTTGAAGTTAATCCGATAAGCACACATCACAATGAAGGAACTACTGTGCTTACTAATGTTCTTAACGCAACTCCTCAATATATATATTTAGATATGGATGGTTTTAGAAACTTTGCATTTCAATGGGTAAAGAGTGGAGACGGTGACACACATATAGTAACAGTTGAGGCTACATTACAAGATGACGGAACAGCTCCAGCGTCTATAACAGATTATGAGGATGTAACTTCAGATTGGTTTGGTGTAGCTAGTTGGACAGATGATGACTATGTAATGGCTGACGAAACAGTTATTGCTAAGTATGTTCGTATTAAATTCGCTACAGCAGGTGGTGGAAATGATGAGGACTTCACAGTTTATACAAAGAAACTATACTAATTAATTAAAATTAAATTTATATGGCTAATAGAATGGGTAGGGATTATGTTCCTACAGCGGATACTGCTAATAATGTCGTGATGAGCGATGTTGTTGGTAATAAGACAGACACAATAGCGGGTGATTCTTTGGTGGCACAGAACAAGGTATTAACAGCTCGCTCCGAGCCGATTATCACTACTGATACATTCTCCTACTTAGATGCTGGTGGCGTGCAAGTAGTTAAAGCATTGACAATCACAAAAGTGACAGAAGTATATTTCTGGCTTGATTTAAGTACAATGACACAGGATGGTACAGTTCTCGTTCAATCAAAAGTAGATGGAACTAATTATAGGACAGTATACGGTGCTCCATTTACAGCAGCACAAGCAGATGGAGCATTTGTCGGACCAATGATGGTAAATACAGATGTTCAGGTAGCTTATGTTGAGTCTGTTGACGAAGGAGCTGCAAGAGCAATTGTTTATCGTACTATTCAAATAACTAAAGAAGATTAATTATATGGCAAAAGATTACGCAAAATTATGTCCTAAGTTAAGTAAGCATATCGCACAGGAAACTGTTGCTGCTGACTTTGCGGTTGTAGATGTTGTAGATAGTAAAGCTCCAGCTATGACTAAGGGCAAGGTAGAACAGTTTTATGCAATGATGAAGGATGGCGAGAGTTGTTCTAATATCGTTAATGCAACTGGGCTACAAAGAAAGCAAATAAAGGCATTATTCAATGAGCTTAATGCTTATAAAGGCTGGACAGAGCCAGTAGAAGAGGAAGGAGTATAAATTCCTATGAAATATCCGAAAATTAAAGCGGAGGGAGCTATATTCAGGGAGCAGTTCATCAATCCTCAATTCGTAGCTGATAATGGTGTAACAGTAACTGGCTCACCTGTTATTAATAATGGGATGCCGCTTAACGGTACAAGCCAATACGCAACACTTGCAGACGAGTACAAGTATAGTTTTGGAAATAGTGCTACTGACAAGCCGTTTAGTGTAGAGGCGTGGGTCAATATGACTGACGCTACGAGTTTTGTTATTGCATCAAAGGGTGTAAACAATGTAGATGCAGAGTGGCTATTTTATGTTGCTAGTTCTGATAAGGTTTACTTCCAGTTACATGACGAGAGTGTTGCTGATTGTCGGCTTGGAAGGGCATATAACACAGCACTGACATCATTTGAAGGGCAGATGATACATCTAGTAGCTACCTATGACGGAAGTAGTACAGAGGCAGGCATGAATATTTACTTGAATGGAGTGCAGGTAGACGATGTTAGTGTAGGTGCTAGTCAAGGCAGTTATGTTGCAATGGAGAAGCAGGAACACGATGTCTGGATAGGCAGATATTCTACAACTTACGCTAATGGTGTTATTGGCAGTGTTACAATCTACGATAAGGAACTATCAGGACCTGAGGTACTAGACAAGTTCACACAAAATACATTCCTATGGATAACACCTACGAATAGTGAGATTTGGCTACCTTTAAGAAGTCATTATTATGATAGTGGTGTAACTAAAGAAGTAACACCTAATCTTGGTAATGTAAACAGTGACCAGGTTGTTTGGGGAGACGGTTCAACAACAACTACATATCCTACACTGTTAGAGAATAACGGTGTTAGTATGGATGGTGGAGATTTCATAGATTGTGGTACGGCAATAGATTTTTCAAGAGGGTTTTCGTTCTTCTGTTTATTTAATGTATCTAACTTTGCGGCAGACAGGACACTTCTAGCTGGCACATTTGATGATAATAGTATGGTTGATGTTCAGGTGGATACGACTGGTATATTACAAAGTTCCTTTTATGATGGTGGTAGTTTGTATGGTGCTTCATCAACAGCAGTAACTGGCGGCTGGCATTCCTGTTGTTTTGTAAAATATGCGGCACTTGACAATCCTGCAATATATTTGGATGGTGTTTTGCAAGGAGGGACAACTATTGCAGCTATAAATAGTGCAACTGGAATGTTTCTTGGTAAACGGACAGACGGCTCAGACGGTTTTGTTGGTAGTATGAAATTCCCGATTATATTCCCTTGTGAAATAACTGAAACCCAAGCAGGGTGGTTACATAGTTATATGTTTAGACAAATTAATACTTAAAATATGGCAAAAATTAAGGACAAATACCTAGAAAAGATAGTTGGCAACTGGTTGAGAGACGGGTCACTTGCTGACCTTTCTGGTAAAGGGAATACAGCTACATTGTCTTCTGGTTCAACCTATTGGGTGAATACTGCCAGAGGGAGAGTACCCGATATAGATGGAGTTGCAACCGAGATTACAATCGACCCAGCCAATACTTCTTACAATGTAGCTGGTGTGGATTTCAGCTTGAGTTGTTGGGTTTATTTAAGGAACACTTCAGCCTTTAGTTCTATATTTGGAAGACTTAGCACTAATGAGGGTTGGAGATTTTATGAGGCTAGTGGAAACGCTGGTTTTTCTGTTGGTGATGGAACAGCAACAAGTATTAATGGAACAATTAATACTCATCGATGGGTTTTCTTAACTGGAACACATAACGAATCAACAGGAGCTATGAACTTTTATATAAACGGTGTATTTGCTGCAACTGGTTCAAGGGCTTATGTAGAAGATTCTTCTGATTTAGTAGGTTTAGGAACAGAAAATAATGGTGGTTCTCAATGGATGGACGGTTACATTCAAGACGCTATTATTTGGAAAGGTGTAGAGTTTACAGGTGCAGAAGTAGCACAGCTTTACGAAGAAGGATTACAGGAAGCACATTACGACAGCGTTGACATTAAACAGTTAAGCGACCCAGCAAGAAACCTGTTACCAGATGGTGATATGGAAGCTGTAGGCGTGGCGGACTATGTTGTGTTCAATAATGCCAGTTTAGCAAAGGAAACAGACACCCCCCATTCTGGTAGCCAGTATTTGAAGGTTAATTATAACGGTACGGCTGGACCAGGGGCAAGAATAAATGATTTGGTTCAGGTCGGCAAGACTTACAGGTTCAGGGGATGGGCTAAAAGTGATGGAACTTGGAATCCGCAGATAAACGATTTTGGTGGAATTGTGTGGCAGGGAACAACATCGACAAGTTGGCAATACTTTGATTTTGTTAAAAACTGGACAAATACTGGAGAGGATTTTATTTTGTATAGTTCAGGACAAACATCAGGCTACACAGCTTGGGACGATATTACTATTCAAGAAGTCCCGAATGTAGATGATGTATATATTGCAAACGGAAAAGGGTGGAACGAGACATTTGCAGCACAAACAACAGGATTTCTGTCAAATACAGACTGGGAACTTAACGGAGTAACTACAAGCATAATAAATATTAGTGGCAACAAGGCAATCACCACAAACACTGGTGGAATTCAGACTTCAAGACCATCTAAACAGGCTTACGGTACTTGGGAATTTAAGGTAGGAAACGGATTTGCTAACTTCGCTACTATAAATATTTTGCATAGCACCAAGCACGGCTCATTCAACGATGCTGGTGGATATAATGTATCTTATCGTGATGACGGAAGTGTGCGACTTAGAATAGGTTCAACAACCTTGATAAACGACACAACCACAAGAGTAGTGGGAACTGAGGTGGCTATCAAAATAACAAGGACAGCCGCTGGGTTATGGGAGCTATTTGTTGACGGTGTTTCTATCGGAACAGCGACTGATAATACATACACCACTTCTAATTGGTGTACGCTTGATTTAGACCAGGCTAATACGGTGAGAGATTTTAGATTCTTACCTTATATAGAATAATATGCCAGAACCAACGATAGCAGTAGTAATAGAAAAGATAAAAGGGCTGGAGGCACTCATCAATTTGAAGTTTGAACAAAATGAGAAACAACACGAAGAGATAATCGCACATCAAGTTAAGACTAACGGTAATGTTAAGCGGAACACGAACTACCGATACTATATGTCGGGTGTGGTTGCAGTTCTTTCAGTCATATTCTCATTGGTAATAAAACAAGTAATGGCAAATGGAGGAATCTAATGGCGAACGGAATCTTAGATTGTAAGTGCGGAAAGAAGGACAAGGTACAGAGTTGCAAGAAGAAGGACAATACAACTTGTCAGATTGAGGCAACCTGTGAATGTGGCAGTAACAAACTGATATTGATACCGAACACAAAGCCTTGTGACGAGAAATGTTCATTATTCAAACTACACATAATTTCACAGATTAGGAGGAAGGAACTTAAATGAACTGGGTACAACTTCGGGGAGTTTAGCAGAGTTCTTCCTTACACAAACAAAAACTCTGCACTAATTCATAACATATTATCGTATGTTAAAAAACTATGGGTTAAGAATTGAGGCTGAAGCGAGAGTAAAGGACTGGATATTTGGCGGTATAAGTGCTATAGAACCTGTAAATTTAGTAGAAAAAGGCTGGAGTGATTATCTTCCAGTAAAAGAAGTACAACGCAATAAGTTTTTTGATTCAATGGCTTGTGTTACATTTTCAGCATTGAATTGTTTGGAGATATTGCATAAGCGATTGTATGAAATAGAAGTTAATTGGTCTGATAGATGGATGGCAAGAGTAAGTGGAACAACAACAAAGGGTAATTATTTATCAACTGTTGCAGATACGATAAGGAAGAAGGGATTAATATTAGAAGAGTTTTGGCAGTTTGATAATTTCAAGAGTTGGAATGAGTATATGGCAGACCCACCTGATGAACTTGATGATTATGGCAAAGAGTTTTTAGAGCATTATGAAGTTAGGTGGGAGTGGGTAATGACTAGAAACGCTAAATATTTAAAAGGTGTATTAAGAATAGCTCCATTACAGGTAACAGGATTTGCTTGGGAGAAACCGATTGATGGTATTTACAAAAGAACTACAAAGAAAGCAAACCACGCATTTACTGTGCACGATTATAAAGATGGAGAGTACTGGTTAGCATTTGACCATTATGATAGGAGTATAAAGAAGCTTGCTTGGAACTTCAAATTCGGACACATAATAAAATATAAACTAGAACAAAAAAAACCTATGCCAGCACAAATACCAAACAATACATTAGTTCAGCTTGTAGAAGGCAAGGGAGGTTTTGCATTAGCCCTAGATGGCAAGTTAATAGTTGATAAGTTGGATAAAGTGTTAGCAAGTTTTATTGTAAGGAATGAAGGCGAGATAGATGGAAAGACGAAGGCGTTACTACAGGAGGACTGGGACTCATTTAGCAAGATTAACTTAAAAAAGCAACCTATATGAGAAATATATGGGAATATTACAAACTGTTAAGAAGCGAATGGATGCTAATAAAAGAATGGTCCAGGAGCTTAAAAAATTTAGAGAACAAATAACCAATCAAAACCCTATGAAAAATTCAAAAAAGTATTCCTTTAACAAAGAAGATGGTCAAAAGATTTTGAAAGGTGCAGGAATCGCACTTGGAGGTGCTTTACTAACCTATCTATTAACTATTGTAGGTGATGTAGACTTCGGTCAGTATACTCCAATGGTAGTTGGTGTTCTTAGTATCTTAATTAATGCAGGACTAAAGTTTATTAATGATAAAAAATAAAATATGGCATACGAAACTCCACGCATATTAAGCGTAGATGGAAGAACAATTAAAGTAGCTCATTTAGATGAGTTGGCTGGTGTATCAACCAGCTTATTGACTGCAATGGCAGCTTCAGGAACAGCAGCAACAGTAATAGATACGGCTGGATTCTCCGATAACAATTTATGTTTGATTGGTGAGCTTGGAGTTGATGGTACAGAAGTAAAGTCAGTGAACGGTGTAGTATCAGCAGGAACTTCAATGACATTAGTAGCATTGGACTTTGCACATTCAGCTGGAACTCCAATAAGAAAGATTCTATTTAACCAATGGTTGATTTACGGTACAGCGGATACCACATTTGTGACTGATAATTTAGTAGATACAGTTGATATGCAGCTTGATGCTGAATATACGACTGTAGTTAATACAGGCACAGAATATGCTTATTATTGGGCTGTTGCTTATGATTCATTATCAGGTGGAGCAGTAACTGGTGGTCAAAGTGATTATTGTGCAGCAACTGGACAGCTACTTAATTCAGTAGGTGGCTTAATTAAATCAGCATTAGTAAGTACAAGAAAAGAAAAAAGTTCAATTATAACAGATGATTGGTTTATTAGAGAGATTAATGATTGTCTGAAGTATATTGAAGGTAAATTAAAGCATTGGTCTTTCTTACAAGAGTTTGACTATTCGTTAGGTGCTTCTATTAGAGGTTCATTTAATTATACAATGCCTGCTGATATTGGAGATGCAAATACAAACAAGTCAATTTTATCTTGTAGAGTTGGTACTGATACAGAACTTACCTATTTAGATAAACCTGAATGGGAGAAAGAACTTATAGATACAGCTTTAACACAAGTAACAACACAGGCAGTGGCGACAGATACAACCTTAGAGATTGATAATTCTTATGATTTTGAAGATGCTGGTTCAGTTGATGTATTTATTAGTGGAACAAAATATACAATTACATATACAGGAGTAACAAGGTCAGCGACTGCTGGTGTTTTAACTGGTATTCCAGCAACAGGTGATGGTTCAATTACAGTAACAATTCCAGTAGATACAAATGTATGGCAATACGAGACAGAAGGTAAACCAGAATATTATGCAGTCTGGGAGGGCAATTTATATATCTATCCATTGCCTGACGCTTCGTATGACAATAAAAATGTACTACTTGATTACTGGACTTCAAGAACACTTGTGGACTCCTCTAGCGACCTTATAGAGCCTCCTAGGTACGATGCAGTTAAGCATTGGCTATGTTGGAAGTTACATGGACTAGATAATGCCAGTGGTAAACTAGATATGAATGATGGTGATTGGATGATGTTTAATTCAATATTAGCAGACCAAATAAAGCGTGAAATTTCAGGGCAGAAATTCAAATGGAACAGGGTCGTCAATCGTATCACGCTTTAAATAACTAAATTAAAATATGGCACAACAAATAGAAACACAATTCGTGTTCAGAGATTGCTCTGCTGGTGTAATAACTGGTGTAAAAGCTGAATTAAGTCCTCCAAACAGCGTAGATTTGGGGATAAACTGTGTATTTGATGAGGTTTACGGTGAGGCAAAGGCTAGAAAAGGCGTAACAATACTTGGAACTGCTACAGGTGGAACAGACGATGTAACTGGTTTATATCAGTTTAATAATACAGCAGGGACAGTTAGTAAGTTAATGAAGGTTGTTGATGGTACTATTTATCATTATACAGCTAGTGCGTGGACAAGTTCAGGACAGTCTGATACTTCAGGATTAAAGACAAGATTTGTCACATTTTTAGATACAGTAGCAAGGTTAAACGGAACTGATGCAGTTGTATGTTCAACTAACGGAACTAATTGGGGTGCTAGTTTACCTTTAGCGAGTGTTACATTTCCTATTGGTAGTTTAGGTACAGTATATAAAGAC
>Ga0233437_1006879_pt1 | contig 11344 bp, 10 predicted proteins | sample SI_122_August201_FD_182714 | JGI IMG/M metagenome (GOLD analysis project Ga0233437, IMG submission 182714) | Seawater microbial communities from Saanich Inlet, British Columbia, Canada - SI_122_August2016_200_MG | ecosystem: Environmental > Aquatic > Marine > Inlet | place: Canada: British... | reverse complement strand
TATTTTGTTTTCCGTTATATGGGCTTTAAAGTGAGAAACTATGATGGCTCCTGGTGGGACTGGAGTCGGTCTTCTTTTCCTGTGGAGGATAGCAGATGACAGAATTTACCGAAGTCGCTAACCTTGAGGATGTTCCACCTGGAGAGAGAAAGCGTGTTGAGGTCAATGACGAACTCATCACCCTTTTTAATATAGACGGAGAACTGTTCGCTATTTATGACCGGTGCCCGCACAAAAAAACCGCTCCACTCGTACGCGGAACCTTAAAAGGTCTTGGGATAAAATGCCCCAATCACGGATACTGTTTCGATCTTAAAACAGGCGAATGCGACCGGGGCACAGAATGGAACACACGTACCTATCAAGTTAAAACGGACAACGGAAAAATTCTCGTATCCCCCCACCAGCGCCCTCTAGCGAGGGAAGCAAATAGTAAAGACTCTTTGAGCCGAGATAATTCTTTGCCTGCCAAATAAAGTTATGGCCCGTTGGGTCCAGCGTCACGCTGGCCCCTTATCAGGGGGAAGTCTAAAGTATCGCGCTTGATGGCATTGCTTACTTGATGGGCAATGCAGTGCCGGCCCCACGCCTAGTGGTGGCTAGTGGGAACCTTCGTCGTGTCCGTCATCATGCTGACCACCGTAACCACCGCCCCCGGAGCCTTCTGCCATAGGCATGCCGCCACGCCGACCGAGTGACTCCGAACCATGTTTCAACGCTTCATTATAATGTTTCAACGCTTCCTTGGCATGTTGCAAGGCCATGGGACCGTGGGTTTTTAGCTCCTCACTGGCATCCGGCATTTGCAGGCTGAACTCCAGATGTTTGACCATTTCCTCCAAGTGGAGATACCCTTCTTCACCGTGACCCAATCCCACACTGGCATGCCCACCCGATTGTGCCCAGACAGGGTTTCCAGCCAGAAAAATTGCCGCGAAAAAACATATGCCCATTAGAGTTTTAGATTGATACCGTTCCATCATTTTTAACCTCCTGAATACTTTAAATCGTTCCCTATTTTAAGGAAACGGCTATACACGTTCTTAATAATATCTGCCAATAAAACGGGCTTGTCAACATTGAAGAAAAGGAATAAAAAAACCTGGGAGGGAACTAGCAAGGACTTGATTGCCCGAGAAGAACTATTGCTCGCCAGCAAAAGTTATTACCCGTTGGCCCCACGCCTAGTGGGCAAAAAAAATCCCCTGGAAAATTTCCAAGGGTTCTTAAGCCGGGATAAGCTTTGCCCACCAGATCAAGCTATTGCAAACTGGGTCCAGCGTCACGCTGGCACGCCTAGTGGTTAGACTTGGGTTCGCATCACTTCCTGATAGGCTTCAACAATTTTATTGCGCACCTGCATGGTCAAGCGGAAAGCAAGATCGGCTTTTCCTACAGCAATCATGGTTTCGTGAATATTGCGGGTATCACCTGCAACAAAGTCCTGGATGGCAACGTCTGCGTTTTGCTGCAGGGTATTGACCTTGTCCAGAGATTGCGCCAGCGTGTCGGCAAAAGACGGCCCTTTTGTATCGGGAGCAATCTTCGACGCACCCAGACCCTGGGATGGCCCCGGCCCTTGTAACGCTTTTAAATTGCTGGATACGGTAATATCTTTCATAAGTCAGGCATCGTCAAAATGGTCAGGCGAATAGTATTTTTACTGGTTATATTGTAACAAAATCAGGCTAAAAAGCCTACTGTTGTGGCAATTCGGTAACGGCACTACGGACTGTTGACCCTCTTTTCATCATCAATTGAACCGTTGCGTTATAGAGGATCTGGTTTTCGGCCATTTTTGCCATTTCATTATCGATATCGACATTATTTCCGTTGGATTTCGCGGCAGAATCCTCTTCAAAAGGGTCTGCGGCCAGATCCATAATATTAGAGTCAGAAGGCCCAATATGTTTTTCGCTGGTCGTTCTCATGTTCAAACTACCTTTAGAACCTATAGCGGCGCGCAATTGCGCCTGAAAATCAATGTCACTGGCCTTGAATCCGGGAGTATCGATGTTACTGATATTCGAGGAAATCATGGACTGACGCGTGGACATAAAGTTCAGGCTCTTTTTCATGAGTCCTGGAACCGCATCCGAAAATAAAAGTCTATCAATCAGTGGCATATCGTTTCTCCTTCCCATGATATAGAGCAAAACTTATGCCATGGCCCCGGGAACGGGATTTTTTTTCACCACCCACATAACCTGTTATGTTTAAAGTCTCTGAGAGACTGCCTATCACCCCCCTGCCCTGAAGCCATTCCGGAAAGCGACCGAAATCCGGCGGTTTTTGCCGGATTTTTGACATATTTTCCCGCGATAACTGTAAATTTAGTGATGAAAAAGAATGACTTCCCTCCCTTCCTAGGGAGGGAAGTCATTCTTTTTATCTATCTGTGGTTAATTGGCTTTCCTGAAATCTGTAAATATTCTATACTTACTACCCAACTGTGTGGTTTTATTACTCAATCCTCAGAAAATATGGCCCAGAATACCCCTGATAACCTGATTTCCCGGTTCGGCAAAGAGAGTCTACCCGAAATCCTTCATCATGTTGCCACCCGCTTGAAGAATCTCTACGACTGCAAAATGGTGCGAATCAACCTTGAGGACCTTTATGAGGGCATGCTGGTTTGCCAGTATGTGACCGGTCAGAACCAACCCAACGAGCAACCTATCACCAAATTCATATCGCCCGAAGCCTCGATCATCTCACAGGCTTTTCTCAACAATGAAGTGGTGTTTTCCTGGGACTGGCCCGATGGTTTCGCAAAAATCCAGAATCCGTTTGAGAAATTAGCCGGGATCAAGGCCACCGCCGCTTTCCCCATTACCCACCAGCTCCAGCCTATTGGCACCATCAGCCTGGATTGGGGGAAGGAAGGCGAATTTCTTAATGAGGAACAGAAAAAAGACATTATTGATTTTCTCGCAGATGCCAGCACCACCATTGATCGCGCCAAACGGTTCCGCCAAAAAGTATCCTTTTCGCGCCATCTCGACCTGGCGCGAAAAAAGGAGGCCACCTGGATGATGATGCGGTCTGCCGTACAGCTCATCGACAAACTGGCCCTTGCCTCGGTGTGGGTGCCCTCTTCCATTCCAAGCCCCGCATCCAAATCACGGGAACTGAGCAACCAGATTGAAATTCTGGCGGTTTTTTCAAAAATCAAAGAAGATGCCCTGATTTATAACAACCAGGTCAATATCAATATCCACAAGGAAAACCTGATCAGCCGCATTGTCCTTTATGACAAAGAGAAAGGGCTTATCGCCAAAGACCCTGGCCTGAAAGCAGTCTATATCGAAGATGTTATGGAGGAAAGTTTCAGCCGAAAAGCGGTAGCGCGAAAAATTGACCTGGTTTCGCTTTATCAAGTGCCAAAGATCAACCCCAAAACCGGGCAACTGATCTGCGTGGTGAATTATTACACCAACTCCTCCCACAAGTTCACCCCTTTTGAAAAGCCCCTGCTGGAAAACCACGCGGCAACGGTGGAGAAATTAATTCTTGAGGAAAATCCGGAGCATATAGAAATCGAGGTCCTCAGTGAAATCGAGGAACTGCTTTCCGATGCCGATGACGACTTGACGTCCTTTCTCGAAAAGATTCTGGCAAAAACATCTGAGCTGATCGGTGCCGATTCGGGAACCATTTCCATCTACAAAATGCTGGAGGGAAAACCCTGGCTCATTATTGAAGACGGAGAAGGCAATCTGGTCGGGGCAAAATCCCGCGGCTGGATGAAAAGTAAAATCCCTCTTCTTCCTGTTGGGGGAGAAGAACTCCCTGCTGAGCAAAGGTCGCTGAACGGTTTTGTCGCACATTCTGCCAGGCCAGTTTTAATTCCCAACGTGGAAGATGGAAAGCAGAAATTTTATAAAAACCTTTCAAGTCAAATCAAGTCCGAGTTGGCTGTTCCCATCATTCACGGCAGTCACGTTCTTGGTGTGATAAACCAGGACAGTTTTCAAAAACACTTTTTTACCCAGGAACATCAAAGAATCCTGCAAATCATTGCCAGCCTGGTCAGCCAGAAAGTAAATAATCTTCAGCAGATTGAAACCCTGAAACAGGAGCTCCTTCAGCTCAGGAAGGATATTGAGTACCGGGACCCCAAGGTTTCTTCTTATCACTTCGGTAATGTCATCGGGAAAAGCAAAAATGTCAGCTCACTGGTAAACCAGATCCAGACCGTTGTAGAATCCATTTGCAACCGCATGCTTAATTGGGAAGGTAATCAACAGCGTGAAACGATGACCGGGTTGCCCGGCCTTCTAATTCAAGGGCAAACGGGTTCCGGAAAAGAGTTCTTTTTCAATAATATCTATTCTCATCTCAATGACATATTCCAGAAAGAGAAGGGAGCCCACTTCAAATTACCTTTAAAAAAAACCAACATTGCCGCCTATAGCGGTGAACTGACTTACAGTGAGTTATTCGGCCACAAAAAAGGAGCTTTCACGGGAGCGGAATTCAACCGCCAGGGGATTCTGGAAGAAGCCAATGGTGGAGTGGTTTTTCTCGATGAGATCGGTGACGCAGACCCAAAAACCCAGGTACAGTTATTACGCTTTCTCGATACCGGGGTATTCATGCGGCTCGGTGAAAACCAGCCCCGTTATTCCAAAATATTCCTGATCGCCGCAACCAATAAAGATTTAACAAGGGAAATTCAGGAGGGGCGATTCCGCGAAGACTTATATCATCGCCTCAATGCCTTGAGCTTTCATATTCCACGTCTGAATGAGAGAGAGGAGGACATCGAGGACCTCGCCACACATTTTCTCGGCATCCTGTTTAATTCCTATAAAAAAGAAGGTGATGACCCTGCCCCGCCCCAATTGGAACCGGCGGCAGTTGAATATCTTAAACAACATCAATATCGGGGAAACGTGCGGGAATTGAAAAACATCCTGCTAAGAGCCATGCTATTCCGCAAAGGGGCTTTGATCAGCAAAAGCGAAATCATAGTAGCATGTCGCTCAGAACTATCCTTTTCAGAAGAATCATCAGAGCACAGCACAGGCCAGGACTTTATCGAAACTTTGCTGGACCAGTTTGAGGCGGGAGAGGCCAACTTCTGGACAGATATCCATCAGCCTTTTAAAACAAATCTTTTGACCCGGGACACCGTCAAGTCACTGATACTGGCGGCTAAAAACCGCTACCAAACCAATCTGCCCGGGCTTGCGGTAAAGCTGGGTGCTTGTAAAACCCGTTTGCATTTGGAATCCGATGAAAAGAAGAAATTCATCAGTTTTAAAAACTTTCTTTACAAAACGGTAAAGATATCGTCCAACTAAAATCAGCAATAAACCTTGTAGGCGGCGAGAATCTCAGACTTGAGGTTTGACTGTAAGGCATCGGACTTCAATTCCACCATGTCATAAAATTTTCCGTCCTTACCTTTTCTGGAGGGAAATCCGACAAATAATCCATTATTTTTGGATGCCAGAACCCGAAAGCCTTTTACCAAAACCGTATGTTCAAAGGTCACGTCCGCAAAAGCCCGCAGGGAGGAATCCGGCTCACCGGTATCAAAAGGGTAAATTTTAACCTCCGTGATGGTCATAAATAAAAAAACCGGATGGATTGACCTCTACACATAATCTGCTAAACTAATGGGAAGAAACGCCGTTAATTATATGATGGATGGGGCCCCCTATTTACCCCTCTAAACAGTTCCTCAAGACATCGTAACAAACCTTGACCTTATTTCTCGCATCATTTTCATTAATTTCAAATAATAAAACAGGAGTAGCTCATGTCAACAACCGCCGTCTCTGAAAAATTTAAAGTTAAAGATCTGTCTCTGGCAGATTGGGGACGTAAAGAAATCATCCTTGCCGAGAACGAAATGCCCGGTCTCATGGCCCTGCGCAAAAATTATGGTGCGTCCAAACCTTTAAAAGGGGCACGGATCGCCGGTTCATTACACATGACTATTCAAACCGCAGTGCTCATGGAGACCCTGATCGAACTGGGAGCGGAAGTTCGATGGGCTTCCTGCAATATCTTCTCCACACAAGACCATGCCGCCGCCGCTATGGCCAAGGCAGGAATTCCTACATTTGCATGGAAGGAAGAGACCGAAGAAGAATACTGGTGGTGTACCGCCCAAACCCTGCTTTTTGACGAAGGCCCAAACATGATTCTTGACGATGGAGGAGACCTCACCGCCTACGTCCACGAAAAACATCCCGAATTGCTGAAAAACATAAAAGGCGTGACGGAAGAAACCACAACCGGCGTGCACAACCTTTACAAAATGATCGAAAAGGGAACTTTAAAGCTCCCTGCCATGAACGTTAACGATTCAGTCACCAAGTCAAAATTCGACAACCTTTATGGCTGTCGGGAATCGCTTGCCGATGGCATCAAACGCGCCACCGATATTATGATAGCCGGAAAAGTGGTGGTCGTTGCCGGATTTGGCGATGTCGGAAAAGGTTGCGCCGATGCGATGAAAGCTTTGGGTGCCCGAGTGATCGTTACCGAAATCGATCCCATCTGTGCCCTGCAAGCCGCGATGGAAGGTTATGAAATCACCACCATGGAAGAAGCGGTCAAAGAAGGTAATATTTTCGTCACCACAACAGGATGCGCCGATATCATCTGTATCGAGCATATGGAGAAGATGAAAAACGATTCCATTGTTTGCAACATTGGCCACTTTGACATTGAGATTCAGGTCGATGCTTTGAACAAGTTTCCGGGAATTGAAAAAGACGTGATCAAACCGCAGGTGGACAAATACACTTTCCCGGATGGACACAATATCATTCTGCTGGCAGAGGGAAGACTGGTGAACCTGGGTTGCGCGACCGGTCACCCTTCTTTCGTAATGTCCAACTCCTTCACCAATCAGGTGCTGGCACAAATGGAACTGTACAATAAAGAATATGAAGTCGGCGTTTACACCTTGCCGAAGAAACTCGACGAAGAGGTCGCACGCCTGCACCTGGACAAACTGGGAGTGAAACTAACAACACTTACAGAAAAGCAGGCCAGCTACCTTAATATACCGGTGGAAGGCCCTTACAAACCTGAGCACTACCGATACTAAGATAAACACAGCAAAACAAAACCGGCTTCCCCAACAGGGGGAGCCGGTTTTTTTATGCCTTCTTAGCAGGGGATGCAAATGAGCAAGGGCTTGATTGCGCCGAGATCACCCTTTGCTCGCCAGAAAAAGTGACGGCACGCTGGCCCCACGCCTAGTGGTTTTTTATGCCTGCAAAAATTCTTTCACCATAGGAAGAATGTGTTCGTGAGCGTCTTCCAGCACATAATGCCCGGCGTCTTCCATCCGATGCACTTCAGCCTGAGGAAAAATCTCCTGCCAACGTTTCAGGAAATGATCGTTAAAAACAAAATCATGCGCTCCCCAAATAATTTGAACAGGATGATCTCGAAATAATTTCAGGCTCTCTTCTATATGTTGGACCACGGAATAGCTGGGTGCTGTGGGACTCATGGGGATATCCTGCACAAAACGCAAAGTGGCTACCCGATTAGCAAAGTTATCGTAAGGTTCCAGATAACCGGCCCGGACTTCCTTCGTCATTCTTTCCTGCTTGGCGCAGGCCCAGTGAATCGCACCGCGTGCAAAGGCATTAAAACCACGGATGGCCAGGGGGCCAAAAACCGGCAGGCGGCACAAGCGCAGGCTCAGTGGAATTTCACGTGATAAAAACGCGGCGGTATTGAAAATGACCAGCCTCTTGATTCGCTCTGGATGCCGAACCGCGAAACCCATTCCTATCGCCCCTCCCCAGTCATGAACCACCAGGGTGATGTCATCAAGCTTGAGGTGGTCGACCAGTTTCTCCAGGTTATCGATGTGTTGAGAAAGCGTGTAAGGATAGTCCTGCGGTTTATCTGATTTTCCCATTCCCATATGGTCGGGCACCACACAACGATAAGAATCCCTGAGCCCTAGAATCAGATTGCGGTAATAAAAAGACCAGGTAGGGTTGCCATGGAGCATGAGAAGAGGTTCCTGACCGGAACCTTCATCCAGATAATGATAACGCAAACGATCCAGTTGCAGGCTATGCGAAGAAAAAGGATAAAGCTCTGTCACCATTCAACACCCATCATCAAGCTATTGAGTCCGCTACCGATACCAAGCAGAGCGGCTTTGTCCCCTGCCTTGAGCACATTCTTTTCAACGCCCATGGCCAATGTCGTTGGCAGTGAGGCCGACCCGGTATTGCCCAGAAATTCCAGAGTGGAAAAATCTTTTTCAGGATCCAGTCCAACATTTTCATACATCAGCCTTCGATGGCCCTTGCCAACCTGATGACAGAAAACACGGCTCACTTCTTCATTAGTCCAGCCAAGTACTTCACGGGTACGCGCCCAGGTTTTACCTGCGAGCCGACATCCTTCCAGCATCAAAGTTTCGGAGTCGGTTTCCATCAGAGGCGACCACTCTGCGCCTGCCCCGCTATCATCACTGCCGCGACATAAATGATTGAATTGGGTTTCAGCCATCGAAACACCACCCAGCAAACGGTGCCCCTGTCTCGCGATCTTTTCATGCGCAAGGACAACACCGGTAGCAGCAGAACCAATCGTCAGGGAAGCGAAAGAGGACTTGGTTTCAGACCGGGTAATATCTTTTCGAGCCAGCAAAGTCTCGATCGTGTTATTCACCAGTGGACCGCCATTTTCTCCAGCCACCACCACTCCAGCCAGAATCTGGCCTTGCTCAATCATGCTGGCAATGATCGACATGCCATTGAGCACACCCAGGCAGGCATTGGAGACATCGAACACAAATGCTTCTCCGGGAAGTTTCAGGTTATTATGAATTACGGAAGCCGTAGAAGGTTCCAGGAAATCTCTGCAAACCGATGCAGAAATCAGGCAACCTATTTGATTCGGGTCCACCCCGGACAGGGCAATGGCTTTTTCTCCAGCAACAGTTGCCACCTCGCTAGGGAAAACCCCCTTCTCCCAGAAGCGGCGTTCCTGAATGCCGCTCATCAACTCCAGGCGACCCGGGGGAAGTTTGAGCCGATCATAAAGTGGGGCCAACCTTTTTTCAAGTTCAGCCGAAGTCACGATATTATCAGGCAGGTGGTAGGCCAGACCTTCGATATAAACTTTTTCAAAACGCATTCAGTTCGATTCCTCGCTATCCTGATTTTTGTCTTCCAGATCGATAAACTGCATTTCATAATACTTCCGATACAACCCGCTATTCGCGAGAAGGGACTCATGGGTTCCAGATTCTACAATCTGGCCTTTGTCCAAAACGATGATCCGGTTGGCGTGTTTGATCGTTGACAGACGGTGGGCGATGACAAAAGATGTCCGGTGTTCCATAAGGTTATGCAGAGCATCCTGAACCAGCCTTTCCGATTTGGAGTCCAGTGCCGACGTCGCTTCATCGAGAACCAGAATCGGAGCGTTTCTTAAGAGTGCCCTGGCAATGGCAATTCTCTGGCGCTGACCTCCGGAAAGTTTGACCCCTCGTTCTCCGATCATAGTTTCGTAACCCTCATCCAGGTCTGACGCAAAATGGTCGACATGGGCGGCCTTGGCGGCTTCCATAATTTCATTGTGCGTGGCCTTTCGTTCACAACCAAAAGCAATATTGTTCCAGATCGTATCGTTAAACAAAAAAGTCTCTTGAGTCACCAGAGCCAACTGCTGTCTCAAAGAAGCCAGCTTGTAGTCCTGAATATTTTTCCCATCAATCAAAATTGTACCGGAAGTCGCATCGAAGAACCGGAACAGCAGGTCTACCAAAGTGGTCTTGCCAGCACCGCTCATCCCGACAATAGCAATGATTTCTGATTTCCGAACAGACAGGTTGATTTCATTTAAAACCAGGGTAGCCCGTGACGGATAGCGAAAAGAAACATCCTTGAACTCAATTCCTTCATTGACTCCTTTAAGCTCAAGCTTACCTTCCTGCATTTTTTCCGCATCCTGATCGAGAATATCGAACACCCTTTCCGCCCCTGCCAATGCAGTTTGGATATTGGTGTAGATTTTGAATAGTATCCGGATGGGAGAATACATCATGAACAAGGCAACAATGAAAGCCAGGAATGTTCCCTGGCTGATTTCTTCGTTCAAAACCTGATTCCCCCCATACCACAGGATGAACGCCGCACTAATAACCCCCAATACCTCCAGCAAAGGTGAAGTGATTTCCACATACTTCACATTTTTTTTCATCACTCCAAGATGACTGTCATTATAAGTTCTGAACTTCTTTATCTCGCGGGACTCCATGCCAAACGCCCGGACAATTTTTATTCCCGAAAAAGATTCCAGGACCGTTGCGTTGATGTTGCCCAGTATCTCCTGCCCTTTCCTGGAGAGACGTCGTAGTTTTCGGGCAATGTTGGATACCGGAATAACCATGATCGGGAATATGACCAAAGCCATCACAGCCCAGTCCCATTTCAAATAAAACACCCATGCCAGCAAACCCACCAGCATCACACTGTTTTGCAGAAACTCTTTCATCAACCGCGTTACAGTGGACTGCATGATCGTGACATCATTATTGATACGAGACATGAGTTCGCCGGTTTCGTGGTCCTCAAAAAACTCGAAAGGAAGTGCGTGGATATGTGTAAACAGCTTTTCCCTGAACTCCACCACCAGCTCCCATGAGATTCCGAAAATGATCAGGTTTTGCGCATAGGTCAACACAGCCTTGATAACGTATAAAAAGATCAAGGCCAGGGGAATCACCTTGAGCATAAAATAATCTTTTTCTACAAAGATATTGTCGAAGGTTTTTTGAATAATCGGGACAGGAGAGGTAGCAATAACGCCAACGATGATCGAAAAGAAAATCGCCAGATACAAGCGGCTCAGATAAGGTTTTAAGTGAAGGAGTAAACGCTTATAAATTTGGAAGGACATTTTTCAGAGGGTGCGCTGAATAAAGCGGAGGTTCTCCGCATTTCGAAAAACCGGGATTTTTCACTAGTCCCTTGAGCCAGCAAGGTAGAAAATAACAGAAAAAAAGCCCCTGAAACTGAACCCAGTTCAATATCCAGGGGCTAGAAAAACTCGTTGCGTAACGGGACTAAGCTTTCACTTCTTTTTGAGGTAGGAAATCTTCCAGAGCCGCGCCACTCTTCATGGCTTCTTCCATCATCTTCACAGACTCCCGGATTCCCTCCTCACATACTTCCAGTGAAATATCCTGGATATCATTTTGAGAACACCAGGCCATCACCCGGTTCTGGGTATTGTCCCGCATGAACCCCTGGGGAACACGCTCCAGCCGTTCCAAAGCTTCTGGCGACCAGGTGAAATCATCCGGACTCAATGCGGCCCATATTTCGCGGATATCCCCCGG
>Ga0233437_1006878_pt1 | contig 11346 bp, 11 predicted proteins | sample SI_122_August201_FD_182714 | JGI IMG/M metagenome (GOLD analysis project Ga0233437, IMG submission 182714) | Seawater microbial communities from Saanich Inlet, British Columbia, Canada - SI_122_August2016_200_MG | ecosystem: Environmental > Aquatic > Marine > Inlet | place: Canada: British... | reverse complement strand
ATCAGGTGCTTTTCATATCAACCATAGTGATGGTCATCGGTAGCCGAATCACCATTGGTCTTTTAACACAGGCCGACTACTATTTTTCTCATCCATTAGATTTGCTACTAAAATGGGATTGGACGCCGGAACTGAAATTTGAGCGTGAAATTCGCTGGTATGGTTTGTTATTCGCGGCTTCATTTGTATTTGGAACCATCATTGGTAATTGGATATACAAACGGGAAGGTAAAAACCACGAAGAATTGGACCGTTTGGTTTTTTACTTGGCAATCGGTACTGTTGTAGGTGCCAGGTTAGGGCACAGCATATTCTATAACCCCAGCTATTATTTTAGTAATCCTATCCGTATTTTAAAAATATGGGAAGGCGGACTGGCCAGCCATGGGGCTGGTATCGGTCTGTTACTGGCTGTTTACCTTTACGCCAGAAAATACAAAGACATCACTTTTTTCTGGGTATTTGATCGCCTGACAATCGTTATTGCATTAAGTGGCAGTCTGATCCGAACAGGAAATCTTTTAAATTCTGAAATTATCGGCAAGCCAACTCAAGCCAGCTGGGGTGTAATCTTTAAACATATAGACTTGATTCCTCGTCATCCTGTCCAGGTTTATGAGGCAATATCCTATTTAACCATATTTGTGATTCTGCTACTTTTTTACTTAAAATGGGATAAAGCCAGATCTCCGGGATTTCTGACGGGAACAGCATTTATACTGGGATTTGTGGTAAGGTTTTTTATAGAATTTTACAAGATTAAACAATCTGCCTTGCAAGGTGAACCGCTATTGAATATGGGGCAGATTCTAAGTATACCGGCGGTTTTATTTGGTTGTTTCGTATTGTATCGGAGTCTTAAACGTTCGGCACCTTAATTTTATATCAATTCAGCTGCGGAATTTTTAATCCACACTTTATCACCATTTTTCAACTCGATTTTCCACCAATTGTTTTGTTCCTCAATCAGTTTAAACATGACCCCTTCGCCTAGGGGTTGTTGATAAAAGGCTTCATAACTGAGACTTGGACCCTTTCTGGTTTCCGTTGGTTCTAAAACAACAACACCTTCTTTGAGATAATGAATTTCATAGAACGAAATAAAGAATGAAGTCCCAAAACAAACAGTGGTGAATAAAACAGCAATAACAATTGTATTTAAGATAATATTCTTTTTATAAATTAATACACACATCATTAACCAAAAGACAACAAACGCAGCAATAAAGACAAATTTTCGACTATGATAATCAATGATGTAATGCCAGAAAAACAAATCCTTCTTAAAATTCTGCCACCAGCTTTTTGAAATGATGTTTATTTCTAAATCTGAGGTTACCTGTTGAATATTACTGTTTAACTCCTCCAGGCCGGACAAATATCTCTCTGCACGTTTATAGTTTACTAAAGCCTTTCCTTTTTGCCCTGCCTCATAATAAGCATTACCAATATTGTAATATAGATATCCATTTTCAATAGCCTCCTCCTTCAAAATGGAGGTAAACAACCTGGCTGCTTTTAACATCAGTTTATGCTTAGTTTCTCCTTCCAGGGTCAATGCTTTTTCAAAAGTAGCCTGGGCATCCTGAAATACCTTTTTATGTTGCAATGTTGCAGCTGAGACCATATTAAAAGCCATTACTACAATAATAAGCATTAGTATTAAATATAATTTTTGAATCATGATGATCTGTATTTAATTAAGTTTTTTATTTCAATGAGTGTTAGTCTTCCACAATTAAAGTACCGCATTTTCAATTAAGTTTCCCTATCAGTATGCTGAGCACTGAATTTGCTCACCCTTCGACTCCCAGACTGTGTCACAATTACGATTACTAAATGAAATGGTACACCGCCCTGTCATCTCGAGGAGCTTGCGACGAGAGATCTTATTGAAATTAAAAAGATTTCTCACTTCGTTCGAAATGACAAGCTCTGGGAAAAATCGTTGTTCTGCTATTGTGACACAGTCTGTCCGCTCAGGGAGCAGCAAATTCAGGTCTAATGAAAATATTATGATCGTTTTTTTAAAAATATATCTGATTTCTTAATTTATATCGAAAAATAAATCAAGATTATCACTTTTTTAATATTTCTAATAGTTCAATATTTATGGGGATTTATCCAGATTTGGGTTTTTTTACCAAAAAACCCAAAAAAAAATTTAATCATTCAGAACCTAGGACAGCAACTGCAGCCATTGCTGTAATTACTTGTTATTATTACCTAACAAAACGTTTCTTAACAGTTTTTTTTATCAACTCCAGTGTTTATATGTGATTCCTCAGAAAAAAAAAATGAAAAAACTGCATCAAATTATTTGACTTTTATCTTTTCTATGCTTAAAACTCTAAGCAACCGTTGGTTCTTCCTAATTACAGGAACTTTTTCAAACTTTTTTTAATTATTCTTCAGGAGGAATATGAGCACAAACCTTACTAAAGCCGAATTGGTTTCCTTAGTAGCGAAAGATACTGAAATGACTAAAGCAGCTTCAGAAAGAATATTGAACAGCATGATTGCTAACATTCAGGAAGCATTAGTCAAAGGTAAAACTATTCAATTAATCGGTTTTGGTTCTTTCTCAACAACACAAAGAGCGGCAAGAACAGGCCGGAATCCTCAAACTGGAAAGAAAATTAATATTCCAGCTAAAACGGTTCCTAAGTTCAAGCCTGGTAAGAACTTAAGAGAAGCTGTTAATTCTCCAAAAAAGAAAGGGAAAAAGAAGAAGAAATAAGCAGCTGCTGATTAGGTGAGCGAAAATGTGTATGAGAATTTTCGCCACTCTATTCACTATAGATAATTCTTCTATTTTTTTCTCCTCAGTTTTTCTCTTATCTTCTCAAACACCGTTTTTTCTGCCCTCAAAGCAAATCCATTAGATAGTATTTTTTTCTCTTTTTTGCTAACTGCAGACCAGGGAGCTTCAATAACTAATTTACCTTTTGAATGCTCAACTTCTGCAGCAGTCTTATCCGGTTCTGTTATTAATTGGCGAACAGCATTTTTAAAATCAATTTCCGGAAGATTAATCCGGAAAGGTTCATTAGTATTGCTTTCTTCTTTTAAATTACAGGCTGATTCTATACTATTTCGAATTTCACTTAAGTTATCATTGATGTCATGATGGGCAAACACACCTGCAATAATATCACTCAAGTCAGCATCACCATAGGCTTCAGTAATTAATATTAAGGGAATATTTTTCTGTTCATTAAAAGCTTTTATTAAATCACCAGCCAGGCCTTCATCATAATCCCTAAATAACCATACAATCGTGTCCATCTTTTCATGATCAAATATTTCTTTGATTTTTAACCGGCCTCTGGCAAAAAAACAAAAAAACTCATGTTGCTTGAAATAATCAGACACCCGAACCGGAAAATCATCATTTGACACCAGCATTAAGTTTGCTTTCATTGAACTGTTTCTATAAATATATTAACTGATTAATCATTCAACAGTAGGATAATCGTCGCTTATGGTTTAGCATCACAAAAAATAAATAAAAAGTGAAGTATTGATTGATCAAACTAATTTTGAGCAATAATATTTGACGACTTGATGTTATTAATTGAGGTTGATCATAAACAAATAGACGCATTCAGAAAAGAGTGTTCTATAAAATACCACCCCCTAATCATTTTTTCATGCAACAATTTAACTATTCAAAACATAAAGTCGATGAACTTCTAATCGATTTTTTGGTAGCCCGCTTCCCATATTTATCCAGAATCGAATGGCAGGAATCTATTCGAACAGGTGCAATTAGAGTGAATCAAAGCATTGTGGATCAGCATTATATTTTAATCAACCGGGATGTCATTTCATATGATCGACCACGTTCTTCTGAACCTGAAATTGATCGGGAAAATGAAATCGTTCACATTGATGACCATATTATTGTTGTTAACAAAAACGGAAACATCCCCATTACTGAATCCGGGAAATATTATCGCAATACATTAATCAATGTATTAAAGGAAGATCATGGTTTTAGTGTTTTACATGCTGTACATCGTTTGGATAAGGAAACTTCCGGCCTAATTGTCATTGCAAGATCAAAAGAGATTGCCATTCTTTTAGGGAAACAATTTTCAAATCAAATTCCTAAAAAAGAGTACCATGCCGTTTTAACAGGTGAATTCGAACAAAAAGAAATTCTGGTTGAAGAGGGAATCAAGAAGAATATTCCCATACCCGGCAAGGTTCGGATTCGACAAATTATCAGTCCAACCGGCAAATATTCCAAAACGCTTTTCATTAAAGAAAAGTCAAATACCAGATTAACAATTGTAAAAGTAATCTTGTTTACTGGGAGAACCCATCAAATAAGATGCCATGCAGAATATATAGGATATCCAATATTAGGGGATAAGTTATATGGTAATAGTGACAAACAATTTCTAAGGATACTAAAAGGAGAAGTTAAACCGGAATTTCCACCATTTGGAGTCATTCCCCGACAATTATTACACGCTACAGCCCTTAGTTTTACCCATCCGGTCACTGAAAAAGAGGTAATATTCAAGTCTGATTACAAAGCCGCCTTCAAATTGTACCAACCTATCCTTCAAGGGTTGATCTAATTATGATTGGTTTAAAAAGCCAATAATTTCCCCGAGTTTGATTTTCTTATTTTTTCTCAATTCAACTGGTTCCATTTGGTTTTTCGAAAAAATTAAAATAACGGTGCTGCCCAGCTGAAATTGTCCAATTTCCTGCCCTTTCTTATATTTTTTTGCCGGAATTACCGGAATATTCAATTGAGTCGGTGTATGGCGTTGATTTGTTTTCAATTCATGATAATCCAAAGAAATCTTACCCACTACAGTGGCCCCTACTTTAACCAGCAATGTTTCTCCCACATCTGATTGTATGGGTGTTACAATACGTTCATTAATTGCGAACAGGCTACCAACATTTTTTACCCCTATTCGATTCACAGGCCATAAATTGCCAGAAAAATAAGTGAATGAATTTACTTTCCCCGCAACAGGGGTATGGATACGATGATAATCAGCGGGACTTAGATAAATGGTAATGAAATAACCATCTTCAAACTTTTCGCCATGCTTTTTGCCTACCAAATCATTCAAAGTGTAATAAACACCTTTAGCCTGAACCAGTAGACCATTTTCAATATCACCAAATTCAGCAATTGTCCCATCAACAGGGCTAACTACCGAATTTGGAGTATCATCGATTAATCTGACTTCCTTTTTTAACTCCCGGGTAAAAAAATCGGTAAAGCATCTAAAAGAACTCAACGGCTGCTTAACTTCATCAAGTTGAATTTTATAGAACTTGCTATACACCTGAATGAGAGACTGAAGCATCGGAGCCGGGACTTTCAAATCAGCCAGATAGCCGGCGAAACGACTGAATAAATTTTTAGGTAATAATTTTAGAAATAAATAGTTCATTTATTAAAAACATTTAGGGTCTGATTTTTCTGAGTCACTTTCTTTCTCAGTAATCTCAGGGGTTCTTCCTAATATTGAGTTAATCTGATCAATATTAACGGTTTCAACTTCCAATAATTTTTTGGCTAAAGCATCCAGTTGATCTTTGTGATCGATGAGTATCTGTTTAGCTGTATCGTAGCTATTTTGCAATAATTCATGAATTTCAAAATCAACAACATTCTGAACTTCTTCAGATACTGAACTTTCAGGCATATAGTCCATTGCCAGATAATTACCGCTGTTACCCTGTGGAATGGTTAGAGCACCCAATTTTTCACTCATACCCCACTGACAAATCATTTTATAGGCAATATCTGTGGCACTTTTTAAATCGCCTTCTACTCCGGTAGAATAATCATGCAGGGAAATTTCTTCTGCAGCCCGGCCGCCTAATGCAATAGTAATCTGTCCGATCAATTTTTCTTTATTCATACTTAAAACATCTCTATCTGGCAGAAAAGATGTGACACCCAAAGCCTGGCCCCGTGGAATGATCGTTACTTTATGCAGTGCGTCAGCAGTACTGACATAGGCACCAACAATTGCATGACCAGCCTCATGATAGGCTGTCGCCTCTTTTTCTTTCTCCTTCATGATTAGAGAATTCCGTTCTGCCCCCATCATGATTTTATCACGCGCCCATTCCATATCTTCAACCGTCACTTCCTTTTTATTTTGGCGGGCAGCCCATAAAGCACTTTCATTGACCAGATTTTCCAATTCCGCGCCACTGAACCCTGGAGTACCTTTAGCAACAATACTAAGGTCAGCATCCTTTTCCAGAGCTATTTTTTTACTATGCACGGCTAATATTTTTTCCCGGCCTTTAATATCCGGCAATCCAACATGAACCTGGCGATCAAATCGACCGGGCCTCATCAAAGCCGGATCCAGGATATCAGAACGGTTTGTGGCAGCAATAGTAATAATCCCTTCAGTACCGTCAAAACCATCCATCTCAACTAATAAGGCATTTAGTGTTTGTTCTCTTTCATCATGACCACTGCCCAATCCCGCGCCACGATGTCGTCCAACAGCATCTATTTCATCAATAAATACGATACAGGGGGGGTTCTTTTTAGCTTCATCAAACAGATCCCTGACACGACTGGCACCGACACCTACAAACATTTCTACAAAATCAGAACCGGAGATACTAAAAAAGGAGACACCGGCTTCACCGGCAACAGCTTTAGCCAAAAGGGTTTTTCCGGTCCCTGGAGGTCCAATCATCAAAACACCCTTGGGAATCTTACCACCCAGTTTTTGAAATTTTCCCGGATCTTTCAAAAACTCAACAATTTCTTCCAGTTCTTCTTTGGCTTCAGTGACTCCGGCTACATCTTTGAAGGTAATTGAGATTCCTTCTTCTTTATATCGTTTTGCCTTCGATTTCCCGATAGACATAATTTTTCCTGATCCCGGCATTTTTCTCATTAGAAATATCCAGACACCGATCAAGAGTAGCAGAGGTCCCCATTGCAGTAAAAGTGCAAGATACCAGGGGTTATTATCTTCTGGTTCAATTTTTATTTCTACATTTTTTTCAGTCAGGGAATCGATCAGTTTTGGATCATAAGAACCCATGGTTTTAAATTTATTGCGATCAATACTGGAAATTTTAATGTAGCTTCCCTGGATGACAACACTTTCAATTTGTCCCCTTTCTAACATGGATAAGAAAGTACTATAATCCACTTCTTTTGTCGTTTCACCACTCCACGGAAAATTATTTAACAATGTGAAGAATAAAAGCAATAAAAAGATCCCGGTTAATAGAGATTTACTATTCAATTTGAATACTCCTTAGATTATTATTTTTAATGTGATTGTTAATATTTTAAATTATTTAACTTTTTTGTTCAAAAATGCCAAAATTTCATTGTATCTTTGCTTATCTAATTTGTTCAAGCTCTTTATTCGATCCAGGACCTCGAAAATTGAAATCAGTGAATGAACACAATGCCCTGTTTTCTGGATATTTTCTTTGCCACCTTGCTCACGGTCAATTAATATCACAATATCATTAACAACTAGACCCGCGCTTTCAAACACTTCAAAAGTTTCTGATTTGGAGGCACCGTCAGTGATGAGATCATCAATAATTAAGACAGTATCACCTTTTTTCCAGATACCTTCTATTTGTTGCGCTGTACCATACTCTTTTTTTTCTTTCCTGGCATAAATCATCGGTTTACCGGATTCGAGACTATATGCCGTTGCAATCGGCAAAGCTGTATAAGGAATACCAGCAATACTGTCATATTCAATTGATTCCGCCAGCCCCATTAAGCCCTGGGCAATGTTTTTTAACATTTGCGGATAACTGACAATAATTCTTAAATCAATATAAATAGGTGAAATAATCCCTGACTTTAATTTAAACTTACCAAATTTAATAGCTTCAATTTCAATTAAAGCATCAATAATTTTCTGCTTCATTAATAATCCCAACCTTTATATTGTTTAGTTCCTTTCGATTAAGTCATTGTGAAATAAATCACCAAACTATGACATTCGTTAAAATTAAACTTATTGAATTAATTTTTGGTATACTTCTTCGTATTTTTGAAGTGTTTTATCTAATACTTCATCTGGCAACTCAGGTCCAGGGTATGTCTTATCCCAGTCTAGTGTTTCCAAATAATTCCTTATGATTTGTTTATCATAACTATCCTGTGTCCGACCTGGTTGATAGTCTTCTGCCGGCCAAAACCGGGAAGAATCCGGCGTTAAAATCTCATCTATTAGGATCACTTCCCCATTCAATAATCCAAATTCAAACTTTGTATCCGCTATAATAATCCCTCTTTCCAAAGCATAAGTTGCCGCTTTCTTGTATAATAGAAGGGCCTTTTCCTTTACTATTTCAATAATGGCCGGATCCATTTGTTTTTGAAGCTCTTCCACTGATATATTAATATCATGACCTTCGTGGGCTTTAGTGGAAGGCGTAAACAAAGGTTCTTCCAGTTTAGCAGATTCAACCAGACCTTCAGGTAACTGAATACCGCAAACCATTCCTGTTTTTTTGTAGTCTTTAAACCCGGAACCGGTGATATATCCTCTGATAATGGCTTCCAGTTCCACCATTTCTGTTTTCCAAACCAGAACTGAGCGATCTTCCAGTACTGCCGCATATTCCTGGCATTCAGCAGGATACTCTGCCACTTTGGTAGTTATCACATGGTTTTTAATATCATTGGCCGTGAAATCAAACCAGAAGTTAGATATCTTATTTAACATTTTTCCCTTACCCGGCAACAGGCGAGGTAAAACTACATCAAAAGCCGATACGTTATCGGTCGCTACCATCAAAAGTTTATCATCAAAATCATATACTTCCCTCACTTTACCTTTACGATAAAGTTTCAGGTTAGGACATAACAAATTTCTATTTTCAGAAGTCATTTTTCAGTGATCAGTTAGATGTTAATGATTGCCATAAAATTGGATGCAGCGTCTGCTTAAAAAAACGTTGAACCAAATTCAAATTGAGATAAAATACTAGGAGAAAAGAACTTTTTGAGCAATGGATTTCTGTTTTTTTAGTAATCTCTATTTAAGTGCCTTCAATTGCTTTAACGCGTCAGTAATAGTGGTTCTGATTTCAGAATTAAACAAAAAATCGGTCAGTCTTCCTGTGAGTCCTTCAATCAACGGTAAAATATCTTCAAAATTTCCCTTCTCTTTAATCAATAGTAATAAGCTACTAACCAGTTCTTTAACATAAGCCGCATTTTTTGCATCTTTCAATTCATCTAATACCACATAAAAAGCTACCTTATACAGATCAACCGAATCTGTTTTTAAGGCCAAAGGAACCATCTTTTTCAAATTACCAATAGCCTCGCTTGAAGATTTGGCATCTTTAACTGCTACAACCGCTTGCCGAAACTCTGCCCGGATTAGTGTAGCTGAAGCTTTTGAATAATTGGGATGAGATTTCTGAACCTGAGACAACTCACTAACTGCTTTAGAATATTTTTTTTCATTAAAGGCTTTCATCCCGGCGTCATAATGTGACGCACAGGCTGATATTAAAGTGATTAATAAAATAACGACAACTTTTCTCATTTGCATTATGATACTCCTGGATTTTTATCAAAAAGAAACTCTTTCGGATTAAAAGAATAACCTTCCACTATAATGTTGTCTCTAAAAACCATAGACACCCCAGGAAGATTTATAAAATTGTATAATGATGGTCATATACATCAATTTTTGAAGCAACGCCATCACAGGAAATAATTCTAAAATTTGGAAACTACTTAAAAACTGATATTAGCCAGGAATTCGTGGGCTGCCCACATAGTGACATCTTCCGCAGCTTTCTTCTTATTTAGTTGGTAAACCACCTGAACTTTTTTTACTGCCGGATTCATGAATTTTTTAAAATAAAAAAGTGATTTTGAAAAACTGTCATCGTTCAGCTTTACTTCAAGCATCAACTCAGGGTTGCCATCAATTACTGCGATAAAATCAACCTCTTTACCTTCCTTGTTTCTAAGATATTGAAGTTCATTCTTACTACCAGTTGTATCTTCGTGAAATTGAAGTTCTTTAAGTAATCCACAAGCTACAGTATTTTCCAAAGCCGCAGCTTTTCCATTGTTAACAGCACCAGCGTCATAAAAGAAATATTTTGATTCTTTTAAAATCGAACGCGTAATATTTCGATGGAATGGTCGTACTGGAAAAATAATAAATAAGTTTTCCAAAATTTCCAACCAATGTTTTACCGTCGGAACTGAAACCTGTAAATCACGAGCTAAAGATGAATATGAAGTAGTTGCACCAACGCGATTTCTCAATAAATCAATCAAAATTTCGATAGATTTTATTTCACGGACTCTTTCCAAATCTAACAGATCCTCTCTAATAATGCTGTCTAGATGATGCCTTCGCCATCTTTTAGTGAAAACAGGAGAAGCTTTTAAAAATGGTTCCGGAAATCCCCCATAATTCAATATTCGATCTAAAGCTTCAACAGGTTCCATAAATTGAGAAGCTTCTTTAACATCTAAAGGATGCAATCGGAAGTAAAAATGACGTCCTGCCAGGGACTCTCCCCCTTTACGGAATGTATGCAGTCGAGCAGACCCAGTCACCATCAATCGAGGTCGGACACCTTCTGTGTCATAAATCCCCTTGATCCACTGTTTCCAGTTCTTCATTTTATGCAGTTCATCAAATATAACAAGCTCGGCTTCCCGATCCCAATGACGAGCCAAAATCAAAGACCTATCATCACTGGCATCAAAGTTCAAATAAACATTTTTGAAATCCAATTGCCTGGCTAGTGTTGTTTTTCCTACTTGCCTTGGTCCTGATATTAGTATGATTTTTTCATTAATATCATCTTTTATATACTGCTCTATATAACGTTCCACGGAATCCAAAATAAGTGTTTGTCGTTTGTGATGGCCAGTAATTCAGATAATAATTTATTTGACTATTTTAAATTAAACTTTAAAATAGTCAAGACTATTTTAAACTAAACTTTAAAATAGTTGGGAAAAATGAAACCACAGGGAAGAAGAATTTTTTTATAAACGCAGTTTTTTCTAAATAATCCGCTGATAAGTTTGAAAAGAAAATTCAACCGGCTTACCGCTGATTTTATCAATACTTTCCTGACTGGACTGTTTTACTAACTCCCAACTGTTCCAGTCTACGTCCGGGAAGTAAATATCACCTTTCATATCTTTATGAATCCTTGTCAGTTCAAAAATATCAGCAGTTTCCAGCCCCATTTTATAAATAGTGGAACCACCAGTAATAAATACCATTTCTTCTTTATTCTCATTCACATAATCAATAGATTCCTGAAATTCATTAAAAGTAGTAATTCCTTCAGATCTGAAATTCCTGT
>Ga0233437_1006877_pt1 | contig 11346 bp, 13 predicted proteins | sample SI_122_August201_FD_182714 | JGI IMG/M metagenome (GOLD analysis project Ga0233437, IMG submission 182714) | Seawater microbial communities from Saanich Inlet, British Columbia, Canada - SI_122_August2016_200_MG | ecosystem: Environmental > Aquatic > Marine > Inlet | place: Canada: British... | reverse complement strand
ATCATTGGCAATAATACCAGGAAAAGATTTAGTGATATTTTTAAGTTCCAGGACAACCGATTGAGGCATAGATATTTATAATTTGAAAGTTACTAATCCGAAGATTCAGAAAAAACAATATTTTCCTGTTCTCGAACTCTGATAAAAGTTGTTCGTTTACTCAACTCTTTTAATTTACCTGCGCCAACGTAAGTGCAAGAAGACCGGAGGCCACCTAAAATATCATTAACCGTATCTTTAACCTTTCCACGGTAAGGTACCTGCACAGATTTTCCTTCCGAAGCCCTATAATTTGCCACGCCACCTGAATGTTTTTTCATAGCGGTTTCCGAACTCATCCCATAAAAAGCCATGAGTTTATGACCATTCTTTTCTATAATTTCTCCTTCACTTTCAATATGTCCTGCCAGCATTCCTCCCATCATCACAAAATCAGCTCCTGCACCAAAAGCTTTCGCAACGTCACCGGCGCAAGTGCAGCCACCATCTGCGATAATATGCCCGTTTAATCCATGGGCAGCATCAGCACATTCAATAATCGCTGATAGTTGCGGATACCCCACTCCGGTTTTAACTCTGGTTGTACACACGGATCCGGGGCCAATACCTACTTTAACAATATCCGCTCCGGATAAGACCAACTCTTCAACCATTTCTCCGGTGACAACATTTCCCGCTACAATAATTTTATCAGGGTAGGCATCCCGCACTCTTCGTACAAACTCAGTGAAGCTTTCAGTATAACCGTTCGCTACATCTATACAAATAAACTTAATTTCAGGATATTCATGCAAAATTTCAGACAATTTAACAAAGTCCTGCTTTAAAGCGCCACAACTAATCATTATATAATCAAGTATATCAGCTGGATTTTTTTGAATAAAATTTTTCCAACCCTCCAGATCATAGTGTTTATGAATGGCAGTTAGTATTCCAAAAGATTTTAGTGATTCTGCCATCTTGAAGGTTCCTACTGAATCCATATTAGCGGCTATGACTGGCACACCATCCCATTTATACTGAGTGTGTTTCATAATAAATGATCGTTCCAATTCAACCTGGGACCGACTTTTCAAAGTGGATCTTTTGGGACGGATTAAGACATCTTTAAATCCTAGTTTTAATTCTGGTTCAATACGCATTTTTTATCTCGGATGAATATTCAGGGACATAGCCCCATTGGTATAAATTCATTATCATTAACTGGCGTTAATGCAATACTGGAAACGTAACTATCTTCACCGGCCATCATCTGCGACAGATATTAGCCTAGCGGATAACTAAAAGACACTCTCAAACTATTTTTTAATAAAAGCAGGTCAGAAAAACAGGTATAGAAACCCTAATTGAATCCAATCAGGGTGTAGATTCATATTGATAACTTTGGCTATTTTGAAAAATCAAACAGCTTTGTTCGCTTCAAATTTCAGAGCATACTGCATAAAGCAGATAAACCGTTTCATGGTATCATAAGATGGGTATATAAACGGTATCGATTCCCCTTTGGGTGAGGTTGTAGAGGCAATCATTTTTAGAAGCATGGTTTTATTAAAATTTTGAGGAATAACAACAGCAACAAGACTATCTCCATTTAAGTCTTTTTTCCATTTTTGTAATTCAGCTGCTGTTTTTATTTTTTCTTCTTTAAATTCAAGTTCGTCCTTTTTATAGAGTACTGTTAGTGCTTCTATTTCTTGTTCAGTCATAGATCTTCCAATAACAAGAATAATTTCTTTAGCCATAATGATGTCCTATCTGTTGATTTGAAATTATAAAAAAAATAAAATTTTAATTAATTGTTATTTAATGTTTAAATGATTTTTAGAATCTTTGCACCTCTAATTTTTCGATTTTTTAACTCATCTAAAGCTTTATTAATTTCATTGAATTGATAAGCCTGAATTTCTGGTTTTATTTCGGCTTCGGCAGCTAAGGTTAAGAAATTTTGAATATCAAGTTTTGATACATTAGCAACTGTTTTAATCTCTTTTTCCATCCATAAGTGTTTAACATAACTAATACTACCTAAAAGGTTTTTGTCATCATCTTCTTTTCGAATCGCATTAATCACCAATCTGCCACCTGGACGTAAATTTTCCAAAGCTTTTATAACAGGTTTCCAGGCCGGTGTTGTATCAATGATACCATGTAGTAACTCTGGTGACTGAGTTTCAGTATGACCACTCCAGATAGCTCCCAACGACATGGCAAATTCTTGTTCTTTAGGACTACGGGCAAATACATAGATATCAGAATTGGGATATAAATACTGCGCTATTTTTAAGACCAGATGCCCGGAGGCGCCAAAGCCGGTCAAACCTATTGACTGCCCATTAACCACTTGGGTCAACATCAATGATCGATAACCAATGGCTCCTGCACATAATAATGGCGCAGCCTGGTCATTGTTTATTGATTCAGGAATGCGATGCGCATATTGTTCTGGAATACACATTTTTTCAGCATAACCACCATAAGCATCCCGACCTGTTGCTTTAAAATTTAAGCAAAGATTATCATTTTGGTTTTGACAGTGCTCACACTGACCACAGGCTGAAAAAATCCAGCCAACCCCGACCCGGTCCCCGACGCTATGTAAAGTTACATTTTTACCCATTTTGATAACAGCTCCTACGGCCTGATGCCCCAGAATCATTGGGAAAAAAGCGGGTGGTGTTCTACCTTCAATCTCATCTAATTCAGTATGGCAAATACCACAAGTAGCAACCTGAATCAGTAGTTCATTATCTTTAGGGACAGGAATTGGGATTTCTTCAAGAGCCAGAGGTTTATGATTTTCAGACAAGTCAACAATTTCTTTTAAAAGAAGCGCTTTCATGGGTTAAATATTTAGAAGTTTTTTTGATTATTGGTTTAAAACCTTCTTGATTTATAGGCTTGAATTCACCAAAAGTACAGGTCGATGTTGTAATTTGGTGGAACCAAATTTAGCATTGATTCCATCATAAAATGACGTTAAGATTTAGTTTTTTAATAAAAAAATCCGATTGTAGACTTTATTAGCAATGATAACTCCGATAACCTTCCATTAATAATTATAAGAATGTCCAGTAACGGTGATGAAGAAAAAAATGAACAGATGATGGATGCGATCCGAACCAGGGTCTTAGATCGTTATAATGAAATTCAAGGACTTGAAAATATCAAAGAAAACACGAGAGCCAATTTTCAAGCCCTTCAGGAAATAACCGCCTTACCGCTGTCTGAAATTCAAAATATTGCAGCAGAAGTCAAAGCCGAATATGACATCAATCCCCAGGCCATCCAAAAAGCAAAAAAAATAAAACCAAAAGATCTGGAACCCTATTTACCCAAGAGTGATAAATTAGTGACTTTTGAAAACCTGACACGTTCTCGAATCAGACTGAAACGCAGTTTTACACCTCATTTTATTGCATATTTATTTGCAAATAGCGCTTTGATTGGAATTAATACGTCCACAACGAATTACCCCTGGGTACTATATCCAATGGCATTTTGGAGTATCGCTCTGGTCATCCACTATTTGGGAGCTGTTCGTTGGCCAAAACAAAGTTTAAGACGGAAAATTAAAGAATCAAATGAGGAAGTTCGTGATATCCTGATCGAAAATTGGAAGTTTTTTAAAATTAAACGGTACCAAAAAGAAAGCCGAAGAAAACCTTTTATCAATGGTGTTTATCGGTTGATGGTCAGTGAAGAAAATGATCAAACCATCATTAAATATCTGGAAGCAGTCGAAGAAAATCTGCAGCTAGAGCTCTCGTCAAGTTCAGAATTAAAACAAATAGCCATTCAAATATGTGCAGTACGTCGAAAATATCAATCTAAAATCTGGCAAAAATAGAATTTTTTTATAAGTTAAACGATTAACATCATTATTCATCAGAATGTGGTTTATTTTGTTACAAATAAATTCTTCATTAAACCAAAAAAAATGTAACCTTTTCCAATATCAATCGTTATACATTTATGAGGGATCAATTTAATCAGTTTTATATTCAATACCGGGATAAAATTTTTGCTTATCTTTTTAAACTATCCGGAAATTACTCATTAGCCAGTGACCTAACACAGGAGACTTTCACAAAATTGCTCGAAAAATATGATCCCCAAATTCATACATCCCCTTTATTATATAGGATTGCCAGGAATGTATTTTTCGACCACCAGAAGAAAGAGAAAAAGTTTGATGTTCTTGAAAAAAATCCGGTTAGTAATACTAAATCCCAGTATGAAACATATGCGCTTAAGGAAGAAGTTCAAGAATTAATGTTGGCATTGAAAAAACTAAACCGAGAAGAACGGGAGGTTCTCTTACTGGCAACCAGTGGAGATCTATCCTATTCTGATATTTCAGAAATGCATCAAATGAGTGTTACAAATGTAAAAGTGAAAGTACACAGAGCCAGAACTAAGTTGCGGAAAATTTTAAATAAGGAAAAATGATGGAATATTGGATTAGTCAATATATCGATAATGAACTGGATTTAGATGAGAAAATACAGTTTGTTGAAAAAATACATGCTGACGAACCATTCAGCCAGGAAACGATTGATTTGATTCAACAGGAAAAATTGCTTCGTTCAACAGCAGGGATGAAAATTCCATCCAAAGATATATCTGCTGATTTATCTTTTAAAAGAAAAAACGGGCGACATTGGATTAAACCGGCATCTTTCATCATAAGCTTAGCAGCGGCCTCGTTGCTTTTTTTTGCAATTTCTGTTTTTCAAAATTATCAAAAATCAACCATTTACACCCATCGTTTTGTACTCCATCAACCAGAAGCTGAAACTGTCGAGATTGCTGGTAGTTTTACGAATTGGGATCCTGTATTAATGAATAAAACGGGGGTACAGGGTTATTGGGAAATTGTTTTGAAAGTGACTCCAAACGAGCATAAATTTTCTTACATTATCAATAGTGATCTGATCATTGCCGATCCCACCGTTTTTCTGAGTGAAAGGGATGAATTCGGAAGCGTTAATTCAATCATAAAAATCCATGAAATATAAACATTATGTCAGTTTCTTACTGCTGTTAGCTTCCTTATTAATTGGTTGTACTTCACATCGAATAGAAAAAAATACGCAGGGTCTAAAAATTTTTCTAAAACAAGAAAATATTGTTAAATTGGAATTTGTATCCTCAATTAACCAATTTGTACCCCTAACACTTAAAAAAAATGATAATGCAGAGTGGATTGTCAAAATCCCCGGAAAAAAAACACCCTTTCGGTATTTTTATATAAGGGATGGCAATTTTTTTCTGCCGGATTGTAAACTAAAAGAAAAAGATGACTTTGGATCCGAAAATTGTATATACGATCCTGAAAAATAAAAAAATGGTTAGGTTGATCCCTTGCCATCCCTCTTTTATAAGATGATAAGTAGATTAGCAGGCTTTGAGTCGGAGACAGAGAAATTATATTGCTAGATTAATGCTATTTTAAAGGGAGAAAAAGATGAATAATATAAATAACCACAAAATTTTTGGAAAAAAAACAGCTTTATTTCTGGTTCTTGTCCTGGGATTTTTCATAATGACGACAAGTTTTTGTGTTGCTAATGCAGATGAAATTGATACGGCATTGACAACAAAGGTTTCTCATCAGATTCGTGAACAGGTACGAGAAATGATAAATGCTGGTGTTGATCAATCGACGGCTTTGGAAGTGACAAAAGCAATGATTCAAAATCGATTTCAGGAAAGGCATATTTTACAATCTCAACAGATGGTGAAATTAGCTGCTAGTTCAGGAATCCCTATAGAACCGGTGGTTCAAAAAATTAAGGAAGGCATTGCCAAAGGAATTAATGATGCGCGTCTGGTTAAGGCCCTGAAAAGTGTTAACAATCGTTATTCATTTGCTTATCGTCAGGCGCGATCGGTTGAAAATGAAGAAAGTAAAATCCAAAAATTGGCCGAAAGAACTGCAGATTGTTTATCTGCAGGAATGGAAGAACCTCAAATGTTGCAAATCATGAAAAGATTGCGGCAAAGAATACAGTTAAAAGAAAATCCGGATGAAGAGCTTGCAATACAAACTATGACCACAACACGTTTAATGGCTAGAAGCAGGATCAATTCAGAAACAATAACGGATGCCATAAACCAGGCTTTAAAAGAAAAACATTCCTCTTCAAAGATGATGCAAATGCGTCTAGCGCTTAAAGGTGTTTCCAATAAGCAAGGAGCTGAACAAGTGCTTGCAAAAATGAATCAAGGTCAAGGAAAACAAAATACTGAAACTAAGAGTGATGGATCCGGCAGTAATGGTTCAGGTGGTGATGGATCCGGCGGTAATGGTTCTGGTGGTGATGGATCCGGCGGTAATGGTTCAGGTGGTAATGGATCCGGTGGTAATGGATCCGGCGGTAATGGTTCAGGTGGTAAAGGTTCTGGAGGTAATTAAAAAGAAATTGGAATGTTCTTTTTTAAGGTAAGAAATACTAATCAGATATATGCATGAAAAACCCCGCCAGATAACCAGCGGGGTTTTCTAAAGTTACCCTTTAACTGAACGCATCTTAACCGGCTTGTTCCAAAGCCACAGCAACTGCTACTGAAGCTCCAACCATAGGATTATTTCCCATACCAATCAGTCCCATCATTTCCACGTGTGCCGGGACTGAAGAAGAACCGGCAAATTGTGCATCAGAATGCATTCGACCCATGGTATCAGTCATACCATAGGATGCAGGTCCTGCCGCCATATTATCAGGATGAAGTGTTCTACCGGTACCACCACCCGAAGCAACTGAAAAATATTTTTTACCTAAGGCAATACATTCTTTCTTATAAGTTCCGGCCACAGGATGCTGAAACCGGGTAGGATTAGTTGAATTACCGGTAATTGATACATCAACCCCCTCCAAATGGTTAATGGCAACGCCTTCTCTGACATCATCGGCACCAAAACATCTGACTTTAGCACGATCACCTTTGGAATAGGCTTTTTCTAAAACAATAGATACCTTACCGCTGGCATAGTCAAATTCAGTTTTAACATGTGTAAATCCATTAATTCTGGCAATAATATGTGCGGCATCTTTACCTAATCCGTTTAATATAACTTTCAAAGGATCTTTTCTAACTCGGTTAGCTGATTTAGCTAATCCGATTGCTCCTTCTGCAGCAGCGAATGATTCATGTCCTGCCAAAAAGGCAAAACACTTTGTTTCTTCTCCTAATAACATGGCTGCTAAATTTCCATGTCCTAGTCCAACTTTACGATCATCAGCAACTGAACCCGGAATACAAAAAGCTTGAAGACCTTCACCAAGTGTTGCTGCAACTTCTGCTGCCTGAGTCTGATTTTTCTTAATCGCAATTGCAGCCCCCATAACATAGGCCCAGCATGCATTTTCAAAACAGATAGGTTGAACTCCTTTTACAATTTCAAATATGTCTAACTTTTTTCCTTCACAAATTGCTTTAGCCTCTTCCAGATCTTTTATTTGGTATTTTTCCAGAACCTCATTGATTTGAGCAATTCTTCGCTGATATCCTTCAAATAATGCCATTTTATTCTCCTTTTAGTTTATTGGTGTCTTGGGTTAATTGTTTTTACAGCGTCTTCGAATCGCCCATAAGAACCTGATGCCTTTTTCAAAGCTTCATTGGCATCCATCCCTTTGGCAATATGTTCCATCATTATCCCCAATTGCACAAACGAATAACCAATAATTTCATCATCTTCATCCAAAGCAATTTTACTGACATAACCCTCTGCCATTTCCATATATCGGGCACCTTTGGCACTGGTTCCATACATCGTACCGCTAACGCTTCTTAAACCTTTCCCTAAATCTTCAAGTCCAGCACCAATGGGAAGCCCCCCCTCTGAAAATGCAGTTTGACTCCTTCCATAAACAATTTGCTTAAAAAGTTCTCGCATGGCAACGTTAATTGCATCGCATACCAAATCAGTATTTAATGCTTCCAGTATGGTCTTTCCTGGAAGAATTTCTGAAGCCATGGCAGCAGAGTGGGTCATACCTGTGCAACCGATTGTTTCAACTAAAGCTTCTTCAATAATACCCGCTTTAATATTAAGTGTTAGTTTACACGCCCCCTGGTGTGGAGCACACCAGCCAACACCATGTGTTAAACCAAAAATATCCTTAACCTCTTTTGCCTGAACCCATTTTCCTTCCTGCGGAATAGGTGCCGGACCATTATTAGGCCCTTTTTTAATACAATACATGCCTTCAACTTCCGGTGAAAATTCCATATTAATCTTCTCCACGAATGATTTTAATTAAAAAAATTTTACCCATATAATATTATTTCAAATACTAACGGGAAAAACAGATGATGTGTTTAATTACAAAAACAATAATAGTTTTATTAATGATAAACTAAAAAATATCAGATAGCTATTAACTAAACGAATTAATAATAAACTGTAAATGAATTTTATGGATGGTAAGATCAAATAAAGTCAGTAAGTTTACTTCTTATCTTGACCCTGAACTAATTTATTAGATAATGGTACACAAGTAATCGTATTATTGTTAATCAAAAAATGAGAATGGTAAACATGGCAAAAACGACTCGATTTGGAATGTCTATAGATGAACGACTACTCGAAAAATTTGACCTTTTAATTGCAGATAAGGGTTATATGAATCGATCTGAGGCGATTCGTGATCTAATTCGAAATGATTTGGTTAATGAACAATGGAAACAAGACGATTCGGAAACTATTGCAACGGTAACAGTCGTTTATAATCATCATACCAGGGAATTATCGGATAAGTTAACAGACCACCAACATGATCATCATCAATCTATTATTTCGGTCCTGCACGTTCATCTGGATTCACATCATTGCTTGGAAGTATTGGTTTTAAAGGGAAAAGCGAAGGAAATTAAAAAACTGGCTGATGAACTAATCGGTACCAAAGGTGTCAAACATGGCAAACTCGTAATGACAACAATTGGTGATGAATTTGAATAATTAAAAACGCCTAACATTAAAAATATGAGCACACCCGATTTATCCCGTAAAAAGAGTCTATTTAAAAAAGTCGGTGTTATTAGTTTTATAACAACCATCAGTAGAGTTCTGGGATTAATACGCGAAATTGTTAGAGCAACATTTTTGGGAACCTCATTTTACAATGACGCTTTTACATTAGCATTCAGCCTTCCTAATTTATTTCGGCGACTAACCGCTGAAGGAGTAATGATTAATGCTTTTATTCCTGTTTTTTGCAAAGTTCAAAAAGAAGAAGGAGAACAATCAGCTTTAAATTATGCCAGTAGCTTCTTTTGGATGGCCACCTTAGTATTAGTGATCTTTAGTATGTTGTTCATTGCATTTTCCCCATGGTTGGTGCAATACATTTTTGCACCGGGATTTAAAGAGGAATCCCTATCCTTAACAATATTTTTAACACGCTTCATGTTTTTATATATTGTTTTTATTTCATTAGCTGCCATCGGACAGGGTGTTTTAAATTCATTTTCTCAATTTTGGGTTTCAGCTGTGACACCCGTTTTGCTAAATATCAGTATCATTGGATTCGCTATCTGGTTATCTCCCCGCTTACCTAATCCAACTTTCGGATTCGCAATGGGGGTCATCATTGGTGGATTGATTCAACTAGGGTTCCATTATCCTTTTTTAAGGAAAAAAGGATTTCGATTGTTCACAGGAGTCGATTTTAGGAATCCGCATTTAGCAGAGACCTTCAAATTGATTATCCCGACAATATTTGGCGTAGGGATATATCAAATCAATATCATCGTCAGCAATTTAATTGCTACGACGGTAGGTGAGGGAGCAATATCTTCCCTAAATTTTAGTAATCGATTGTTGGAACTTTTTTTAGGTATATTTGTTATTTCAATTGTAACCGTTATCCTTCCAAAGTTTTCCAATTTATTTCTGGAAAAGCAATTTGATCAAATTACAATTGATCTCCGGTTCGCGCTTCGAATGACAACCTTTATTAGCTTACCAATTATTGTTGGTACCTATTTATTGTCTGAAGATATCGTTTCTTTACTATACAAACGCGGCCTGTTCGATCAAAAATCCGTTTTACTGACGGCTGGTGCTTTAAAATACCATATCATCGGTTTAGTCTTTATTTCCTGGAATCGACTGCTGGTAACCAGTTATCAAGCCGCCAGATATTTAAGACGAATGGTACAGATATCTTTTGTAGTCATGATTGTTAACATCATTATTGCCCTTTGGCTTTCAATGGAAATGAAACATTTGGGTATTGCACTTGCCAATTCAATCAGCCAAGCTACTCAAACAGTTCTATTATTGTATTTTATTCATGAATTTGGTGTTGGAAAAATCATCAGTTTAAAAATGATAAAACAAATTCTTAAAATATTATTTTGCTGCATTATAATGGCTGGTGGTGTCTATTACTGTAAAAGCTTTTTTAACACCTGGAATAAGTTACCTTTAATGATTACATTGCCCCTAAATGTCTCCATTGGTATCCTCTGTTTTATCATTCCGGCATATATTTTGAAATGCTCTGAATTAATGGAATTAATCCTGATATTTACAAAAAGAAAGAAGCAGGATAGAACGGTTTAATATTCCTCACTATTTTGGGAATCATTTTTTAAGTATTAGCTTCAACAAATATTTTAAACTTTTGAGTAATGAAATGAGAAAAATTATTAACCTGGAACGTTTTATTAAAAATAAATCCCTTCGTGAATGGGTAGAGGCACTAATTTTTGCAGTAATTGTCGCACTAATATTCAGAACCTGGTTATTCGCACCTTATCGTGTACCAACAGGTTCGATGATCCACACCATAGAAATTGGTGATCATCTTTTTGTAAATAAGTTTGCCTATGGATTAGTTGTTCCTTTTACAGATACCAAGCTTTTTTCATCTAAAGTAGAGCGGGGAGATATTATAGTTTTTCCCTATCCAGAAGATCCTGATAAAAACTTTATAAAACGCGTAATTGGTATCGGAGGAGATACCATTGAATTGATTGGTGAAAATGTTTATATTAATGGAAAACTTGAAAAAGAGGCTTTTGTATTTCTTGACGAAACCATTTATACCGTGGCGATGGATAATAAAATTGAAATACCTGAAGGGAAAATTTTTGTCATGGGTGATAATCGAAGAAATTCAAAAGACAGCCGGTACTGGGGATTTGTGGAGGAGAAAAAAGTACAGGGCAAGGGTGCTATTATCTATTGGAACCACAATCCACACAGCAGCTTAATTTCCGGTTATCGATTAGATCGTATTGGAACTATTTTACGGTAACCATTTATTAACAGCAAATCGATAAAAACCTAATGAAAAGCAATATATTTTCCAGGATCTTTTTACTATTATG
>Ga0233437_1006875_pt1 | contig 11351 bp, 8 predicted proteins | sample SI_122_August201_FD_182714 | JGI IMG/M metagenome (GOLD analysis project Ga0233437, IMG submission 182714) | Seawater microbial communities from Saanich Inlet, British Columbia, Canada - SI_122_August2016_200_MG | ecosystem: Environmental > Aquatic > Marine > Inlet | place: Canada: British... | reverse complement strand
GGGAATGAAGATTTCTTCATGCTGAAATCCATCCCGGATGGTGATGTCTCCCACATGTACTTTTTTGGGCATCCTGTTATGAATACTGAACATGTCGTGGTTGCTCATTTGATTTTCCTCTTTTTACTCACGCAGAGCCGCTAAGACGCAAAGAAAAACATGAAAACTGGTTCATAAACTTTGCGCCTTTGCGTGAGATCCTTTGTGTTATGGCTCTCTGAAATCGGGAACCCGTTGTTCCAGCATGGCGGACAGACCCACGATAAATTTCGGGTCCCTGTAAAGGGCGGCATCCGCGTTCAGCTCTTCATGAACAAAACGTTTTTCATCATAGGGCTCGGTTTCCAAAAAAGTTAGCAGCCCATCAAGGGCCGCGATGGACTGGGGCGCCAGAGGTCTGCCCATTGCTTCAATTTCATCCTTAACATCTCTCAATTTCTGATTTAGGAGATGAAGATAATTATCCGGATTAATACGCATATCCACCTCTTTTGATATCGCTTTTCGCGTGGCGAGGCGTTTGGGGTTTTTTAACGTAACGGCGGGGATCTCGTTTTCATCACAGGTGGCCAGTTCCAGTGCACGCGGCAATAATGAAAGCCCGGTTTTATAATCATGTTCTTCCAAAAGCATTTGATCCGTTATGGGATCTCCGTTGTTCAATTTTGGGAAAGGAAAATCAAGTGTCACCACATCATTGTAGACGCCGATACGTTTAAGATCCTTGGCCTGTACCACACGGGCGGTTTTGGTCATGTATTCGGCATTTTCAAGGCCGGCTTTGGTGATGACTCTCGCCATGCCTCCCCAGCCCGGGATAATGCCGATCATGGCTTCACTGAAACACATGCCGCTTCTGGAATCACCCACCAGCACATCGCACATGAGCTGAATTTCAGCGGAACCTCCGAATCGCAGCCCCCCGCCGCAGACACCCACCACCCTAGTTTGCTGTGCAATATGCCTGATTTTATCATACAGCACAATCCCTTTTTCAAGGCGGGCTTCGCCCCAGCTGAAGAGCTTGTCGACTTCTTCAGACAATGCGCTTGATGGGGCCATTTTCTCCTTCAGTTTGAGGCTTTGTTCAAGTTTTCTATGGCTTTCCTTTAGGTCACCACCAGAATGAACCGGATCATTGGGGCCGTAAAGGATTAAAAAGTCCAGATGTTCCATTTCGTCCATGACATGGTCCAGGCCTTCATGAAATCCATAAAGGGCGTTGGTTCCGATTTGATGCATGGGGGGATTTCGGTAATAGAGGATGGCCCCTTTGCTTCCCCTGTATTGAACCGCATCAATGGACAGGTAGGCTTTTTCTTGCTCCCATTCATACATAATACCGGTATTTTCATAATCGTTGATTTTATTGTTGCTGCGTAACAGCTTCCCGGAACCTTTCAATTAGCAACTCCTTTCTTGCTTTCTCCATAAAAACATGGGGATCTAAACAGGGTTTTGATTCTCATATCCCGGCGGTTTTGTCAATGTTTGAAAGCGGATGTTTCACCTGTCATAATTTCCCCTTGAGGGTTCACCCGTAATTGTATTAATATTAAGTATTTTTATGGATGCAAGGGGGGAAAGATTGCATTAATGGACGAAAAGCCCACTTACGAGCAGCTGGAGAAACGGATTCGGGAGCTGGAGGAGGCATTGACACAGGAAACAACCCAACTCCGACAGGTTCGGCATGAGGTGGAATATCGTTTGAAACAGTCCATTCAGGCAGACCGGCTTGCGGCCCTTGGAGAGGTGGTGGCCGGTGTGGCTCACGAAATCAATAACCCCAACAGTTTCATCACCTACAATGTTCCCATGCTTCAGGAGATATGGGAATCCCTGCAGCCGGTGGTAAAGGATCATGCAACCCAACACCCGGCCTTTCAAGGAAAACCGATTCAGCCCAATGAAATGATCCAGGATATGAACGATGTGATTGAATCGATCCGCATTGGTTCTGAACGGATCAGCAAGGTTGTGGTCAACTTGAAGGATTTTGCCCGCCTGGATGAAAGCCCTGAATTCAAGCCCATTGATGTCAATGAAGTGATCAAAAAGACCTTAACCATTGTGGGGGCTCAGCTTCGCAGGTCCGCGGATAAGGTGGTGACACAACTCGATGTGACTATCCCGGAGGTTCAGGGCCATTTCGGGAAAATTGAGCAGGTGCTGGCCAACCTGCTCACCAACGCAACCCATGCGCTCCCCCGAAAACACGGGAGCATTATTTCCCTCAGCACCCGGTATCTTGAGCCGCTCAAGTCGGTTTTGGTGACTGTGGAAGACAACGGAAACGGCATACCGGCGAAAACGTTGCACCGAATTTTTGAACCCTTTTACACCTCCAGGCGGAACACCGGCGGAACGGGTCTGGGGTTGTCCATCTCCCATGGTATCATCGAAGAACACGGCGGCATCCTTGGGGTACTCTCCAAACCGGGCTTAGGGACCCGGTTTTCCCTTTTTCTTCCCGAAACCGAGGAAGTGAAACTGGAATTAGAACCCACCATTTTGTGTGTGGACGATGAAAAGGCCTTCCCTGAAATGATCAGATCCTATTTCGCAAAAGCAAAACCCGCACCCGCCGAAGTCATGACCCATCCGGAAAAGGTCGTGGCCCATCTGGAGGAGCATCCTGAAATCGATATGGTCATTTCCGATATCCGGATGCCCCATCTCAACGGTTGGGAACTTCTGGAACGGATCAAGGCCCGGTTTCCCCTCATTAGTGTGATTCTCTATTCCGGCCATCCGGAAGAACTGGAACATGAGGGTTCATGCACCGCAAAACCGGACGCACTCATTCAGAAACCCTTTGAATTGAAGTACCTCGGGCAGCTGATTGAAAACATTGGACGGTGCGTGCTATGAGAATTCTGGTGGTGGATGACGAAGCGGTGGCTGCTGCCACCATTCGGCGAATATTGAAATACCGCGGATACCGTCGCATAACCGTTTGCAGCAACGGCAGGGAAGCCGTTGAACAGATTCAAAAAACGGATTTTGATGTGGTGCTTCTGGATATCCTCATGCCTGAAATGGACGGCCTAAAAGTCCTTGAAGAAACCAAACCCATTCGCCCCCTCACCCAGTTCATCATGGTCACGGCCCTGGACCAGACGGAAACCGCTGTTCAGGCCATGCACCTGGGCGCCTATGATTACCTGTTGAAACCCATCGATCCCGAAAGGATCATTCTCTCCATCGAAAAGGCCTTTGAGCGGCGGGCCCTGTTGGCGGGTCAGGCCGGTGGACACGCGGGTGCTGAAAAGAAAGACCTTCCACTTGCCTTTTCACATATGGTTTCCGAATGCCCTCGAATGCGGGAGATCATCGGATATGCGCATATCATGGCACGGGGTGGAAGGCCCATCCTGATTACCGGTGAAACCGGTACCGGCAAAGAGCTGCTGGCCCGGGGGATTCATCGGGCAGGCCCCTATGCCGACGGCCCGTTTGTATCCGTCAATGTCACTTCGATTCCGGAATCTCTGTTTGAAAGCCATTTTTTCGGCCATGCCAAAGGGGCCTTTACCGGTGCGGAAAGTGCCCATGCGGGCTACTTCGAGCAGGCCAATCATGGAGCCATCTACCTGGATGAAATCGGTGAACTCTCTTCAATTCTGCAGGCCAAATTGTTGCGGGTACTGGAAGAAAAAATGGTTGAACGGCTGGGGGAGAGCAAACACCGCCACCTGGATATGGCGGTGATTTCATCCACAAACCGAAATCTGGATGAAGCCTGCCGAAAAGGGGTTTTCAGACTCGATCTTCTCTATCGCATTAAGAGTGCCCATGTCCACCTGCCGCCTTTGCGGGAAAGGCCTCTCGATATTCCCACTCTTACATCTCATTTCCTGAAAGAGGCTTGCCGGCGGCACCGGAAAAAGGAAATGCACCTTTCCCCTGAAGCCATGGACCGATTGCTTCGGGAACCTTATCCGGGCAATGTTAGAGAACTGCAACATGTTGTGGAAAACGCTGTTCTCATGGCGGATAATGACACTTTGGAAACCCGTCACCTCCAAATGGATCAAACGCAGGAATCTTCACTGACCCCCCAAAGATCCCTGTGCAGTCTCAAAGAAAATGAGGCGGCTCATATGGCATTTGTTTTGGAGCAGGTATCCGGAGATCGAAAAGAAGCCGCCCGCATCCTGAATGTCTCGGTTCGGCAGGTTCAGCGAAAACTGGTCCAGCTCAAAGACCATCCTCGATGGGGCCGTGTGATCCGTCAGTATTAACCAAAAGTCTCTTTCATCAACCACAGCCCGGCGACATTTATGTCGCCGACGCGCCACGAAGGTCTATTCCTTTAATTAAATATCATTTCAATAACTTGCCTAACATAAGATGTCTATTAAGACCCATAGGGTTTAAAATGGGCGACCCATATGTCGGTTTTGGATTTCCGCCAACACCGCTGTGCTGGAATAAAATCAATTATGATTCCAGTAAGTTTAGTCATTTATACGAATTCTAAATAAGAGGCATACTCCTTGCAGCTTTTATTTGTTTATTAAAAAAACCCCGGAAAAAGATAATTTTGAAACACAGGCGGGAAACCATGAACAATACGCAAAAAACATCCTATGCCACAATCCATCATGTGCTCATTGTGGATGATGAAATAGAATTTGTAAAAACCTTAAAACGACATTTAAAACGGCAGAACTTCACTTTGAAGACCGCCCAGGACGGCGCTGAAGCCATCCAATTGATGGCGCGTACAGCGCAGGAAGAAGAGGGTATAGACCTTGTGGTGAGCGATGTGGTGATGCCCCGTATGGACGGCATACAACTTCTGGAAGAGATCAAGAAGCAATACCCCGCAACATCGGTCCTTTTGTTGACGGGCTTCGGTGACAGCGGCATGGCCGGGGGCGTGATCCGGGAAGAAATGGATGATTTTCATCAGAAGTCCATCACACCCCAGAAAATGCTCTCTTTGATTCAACATGTGGACCAAAAAAGGGTCAGAGCATTTGGTGCCCGGGATTTGACGTTTAAATCGGAAAAGTTCATCCCCAAAAAGTACGGTCACCCAAATAATGACGCAAATATCCCTTCAACTACAGAGAAAAAATTATGAGGTTTTCCATATCAGACTCAATTGGAAAGAAGATTCTTACGCTCGAAAGTATTCCGATCATCGCCTGTGTCATGATCGCCCTGATCGGATTCGCATCTCTGCATATTGTTGACCGAGCACTCCTGATAACACGATCCGAACGCGATCATACGGTCAATTTTTACGAAGCAACGCACTCTTTTGGGGACTATGTCAGAACCGGAGATGTGAAATCTTTCAACAAATTCAATGCACACATGGAAACAGCCATAAAAATGAGTGGCATTTTCGGATCGCTCTTCAAGGATCTGGAAATAAAACCAAAGGAAAAAGTGGCAGACGATATGGCCAATTGGTTTCCTTCCGTGGATTACGACCAAGCTTTTGACATTGTCAGGATTGTCGATCTTCTCTCTTCACAGCCTTTGGTGACGTCACTGGTGGAGATTGCGAAAAAAGCCAACACATTGGCGGTCCGATACCGGGTATTGGCTGAAGAATACACCACGATCAAGGGGGTGGATCAAAAGAAAGCGCTACTGGCGGATATGAACAAAATCGCAGTAGAAATGGATCTTACAGCTGGCATGTTTTCCTCGGGTACGGGGAAGTTGTCCGCATGGGCGGTGTCTCTCACTAAAAAAGTCCTGTTGATTGCACTCGTGGTACTTCTCATGATCTGCATCGCTTTTTCAACGGTCATCATCAGATCTATCATTAGACCCCTGAATGCAGTGGTTGGTTTTGCTGGACGGGTGGCGAAAGGCGATTTGAGTCACCGCCTTAAAATTGATTCCAGGGATGAGACAAAGGTACTGGCTGACGCCTTTAATCAGATGGTCGGCAGTCTACAGCAAACCATGACGCAAATGGAGAATTATCTGAATAATGCGCCGACACCGGTTATCGCCATTGATGGTCGATTTAATATTCAATTCATTAACCAAAAAGGCGTGGAATGGGCGAACACAACCGTTGATAATGCCATTGGAAAAAAATGCTATGACCTGTTTAAAACCGACCATTGTAATACCACTGAGTGTCGAGTAGGACAGGCCATGGAACAAAAAAGGGTCTCTTCAGGACAAACCGTATTGCATGGGGCAGAAAATATGCCTGTCCAGTATATCGGCACGCCACTGTTGGATGTTTCAGGGAATGTGGTAGGCGCCGTAGAATATATGACCGATGTGAGTGAACTCAAAAATATTGAACAGGTGCTTCAAAGTGCCAATGATTTCCTTCAGGGGCAGATCGGGGATGCCACGAGAAATATTACATCGGCGACCGCTGAGATTCTAGCCACCACCAGTGAGCAGGCAGCCACGGCTACCGAACAGGCAGCAGCCGTAAGTCAAACCTCCAGTACTGTGGATCAGGCCCGGCAAACCGCACGGCAGTCGGCTGAACGTGCCAAGCAGATTGCCGGGGTTGCACGGGACTCTTCCAAAGAGGCTGATAAAGGGTTCAGGGCGGTAGAGAGTACGCTCGCGGGTGTCAACAGGATCAAAGAGCAGGTGGGAAACATTGCAAAGAACATTCTTTCCCTGAGCCAGCAGACGCAGCAGATCGGGGAAATTATTGAAACGGTCAACGATTTCGCAGACCAGTCCAAGCTGCTGGCTCTGAACGCGTCCATAGAGGCCGCCCGGGCCGGAGAGTCGGGGAAAGGGTTTGCCGTGGTGGCCGGAGAGGTTGGGAGCCTGGCGGTGCGGTCAAGAGAAGCCACAAGCAAAGTGAAGGAGATCCTTGGAGAGATTCAAAAGGCCACCAACACGGCCGTGATGGTAACAGAAGAAGGGACAAAACGTGCTGATTCCGGGGTGCTGGAAGCCGAGAAGGCAGGCAAGGCGATTCAAAGCATTAACAAGAATATTCAGGCCGTGACCCAGACGATACAACAGATTGCGGTCAGTGCTCAGGAGCAGTTGGCGGGGATGGATCAGATTGGTGCTGCCATGGAGAGTATCGGCCAGGCCTCGGTCCAGACCGAAGAGGGGACACGGCAGGTGGAGGGGGCGGTTCAAGGTCTGAATTCCCAAGCTGAAAAGCTCAGGAGGGTCGTTGAAGAATACAATCTCGTTTGATTGGGCCAATCAATTATTTGCTCATATGCATATTGGGTGGGAAACAGTTGAGCGAAAAGCGTTCTGTTGGGAAATAAAGAAAATTCAGCAGTTTAAAATGATCGATCTGAATGATTTAAAAACGAGATTTCATGAAAAAAAACGCATTTCATATCCTTGCTCTCGACGATGAGCCAACGATTCTTGACCTTTACAGACGGGTTTTCCGTGTTGTGCCCGCCGGGATGCATTTTGATCTGACCTGTTGCGCCGGGGCCAAAGAAGCTGTGGAAACCGTTCGGAGATTCAAATTGGAAGGCCGGCCTTTTAGCGTGGCTTTTTTGGACATCCTTATGCCCCATGGCCCTGACGGGGTGTGGGCGGCGGAGGAAATCCGAAAAATGGATCCGGGAATGGGGATCGTCATGGTCACCGGAGATACCAATGCCAGCATGGATGAAATAGAACGCCGGGTCCAGCCGCCGGACAGGCTTTTCTATCTGGAAAAACCGTTTAACACCAAAGAAATCCGCCAGTTTTCTCAGGCGCTTTCTGCCCGATGGGAGGCGGAAAGAGAACTGGCAAGTATCCATGGCCGTCTGGAAACAATGGTGGCGGAGAGAACCACCGCCCTGGCCGCCGCAAATGAGAATCTCAGAACCGAAGCGGAGAACCGCCGGGAGATGGAGAAAACCCTTCGGATCAGCCAGGAAAATTTTCGCAGCATGATTTTGGGAAACCCGGACGGCATCGTCATCTTTGACCTGGAACAGAATGTGCGATTTATCAACCCGGCGGCGGAAGAGATTTTCCAGCGTAAGGCGGAAGAAGTCGTTGGAACCCCTCTAGGATATCCCATGGTGGAAGGCGGCAGGACGGAACTGGATATCTTAAGGCCGGGCGGGAGTTTGATGGTGGTGGAAATGCGGGTAACCAGAACCCGCTGGGAGGGGGGAAAGGCCTATCTTGCCTCTCTCAGGGACATCTCGGAACACAATCGCATCAAGGAGAGCCTAAAAGAAAGTCTCGAAGTTCTCGAAAATAGCATGACACGCACGGTGGAGGCCATGGCCAGGACCCTGGAAACAAGGGATCCTTATACGGCCGGCCATCAGCACCGGGTGGCATCGTTGTCCCGGGCCATCGGCGAAGAGATGGGGCTCCCTGACGACCAGATCTTCGGCATCCATATGGCCGCCCTGGTTCACGACATCGGCAAAATATCCATCCCTGCCGAATTCTTGACCAAACCGGGACGTTTGAGCAAAGCGGAAATGGAAATGATCCGATGTCATCCCCAAGACGGATACGACATTCTGAAAGACATTCCCTTTCCGTGGCCCATCGCCCGGTTTGTGGTGCAGCATCAGGAACGCATGGATGGCTCAGGATATCCTTTGGGACTTTCCGGTAAGGAAATCAACATGGAGGCGCGGATTATTGCAGTGGCGGACGTGGTGGAAGCCATGGCCTCCGACCGGCCCTACCGGCCGGCCCTTGGGCTCAAGATTGCTTTGGGGGAAATCTCAAAGAACAGCGGAAAGTTTTATGACCCGCAGGTGGTGGATGTTTGCGTAAAACTGTTCGAAGAAGAACGATTTGCACTCCCATCGACTGCCCGGGAGCTTTCAATATAAACGTTCTGGATTCCGGTGAAAGAATGCCGGCATTGATCCAACATATTGATCGAAGAAGGAAATTTGTGATGTCCGCAAAAAAAAAGCATGCGACGGAGAAAAAAGCGATGACGAAGAGAAAAAAGGAGATTTCCGACCAAGAACCGGCGTTCCTGGAAACCCGGCCACCGGATTCCATTGAGACGGTCTTGCATTTTCTCACATTTCGCATCGGCGATCGGCAGCTGGCCTTTCCCCTTGAAAAGGTGGAGCGGGTGATTCGAATGGCGGCACTGGTTCCGGTGCCGGAGGCGCCTGAGTGGATTTCAGGCCTTCTCAACCTGCATGGCAGGGTGATGCCGGTTATCAGCCTCAGGAAAAGACTGGGATTGGCGCATAAAAAAGCCCATCCGGATTATCGTATTCTGGTTATGCAAACACAAAATCGCAAACTGGGCGTCATGGCCGAAGCCGTGGAAGAGGTGGTGGCGCTTTCTGAGGGTCATCTTACCAAACCGGAGGGCAAGTTGAAAAAGTCGCCGCTGTTAAACGCGGTGATTCAAAAAAATGATGAGGTGTATCTTGTTTTGGAAGCCGATGCGCTCGACACCGGTGCGCTCATTGAATTTGATGACCCTGAGGCAAATTGATGACCGAATTCATGAATACAGCGCCTGCATTTCAACACTTTCTGAGCAATGATCAGTACGAACGGTTTCAGACACTGATTCTTCAGCGGACCGGCATGTTGTTTGGCATCAAAAGACGAAATGCGCTGGGTCGGGGCATTACCATGCTGTGTGGAAAGGTCGCCCAGGATGACTTGACCCGATATTTCCAGATGCTTGAGGCAACCGAGACGGACAGCCCTCTGTGGGATGCGTTGATCGAGGAACTGACGGTGGGGGAGACCTATTTCTTTCGGGATGAAAACCAGATACAAGCCCTGCGACAACACCTGCTGCCTCAAATCATTGCCGCTCACGAAAAGGACCGGCGCATTCGCATCTGGAGTGCGGGATGTGCATCCGGTGAAGAAGCCTTTACGCTCTCCATGCTCCTGGCCGAGCTGATTTCTGATGTGGATGAATGGAATATCTGCATCCTCGGGACGGATATTAACAAAAAAGTTTTAAATAAAGGGAAGGTGGCGCGCTATCGCCCCTGGTCCTTTCGACAGACCGAACCGGTATTTCAGTCCCGCTATTTCAGACGGAACGGTGAGGAATATGAGGTGATTCCCAGAATTCGCAAAACCGTGCACTTTGAGTACCTCAACTTAAATGATCCGGTTTATCCGTCCCTTTTCACCAACACCAGCGCCATGGACTTGATTTTGTGTCGCAATGTGGCCATCTACTATTCCGAAGAAGTGGTCCGTAATGTGGTGAAGCGTTTCTACCAGTGCCTGGTCACGGGCGGCTGGCTTATGATGGGCGCAGCCGAGACCAGCATCCCGGTTTTTGACCAATATGCCTATCGTGTTTTCTCGGGTGGAACCGTATACCAAAAGTCAATTGAACCGGTGACAAAGGCGAAACCCTTTCATCACAGACCCGTTGAAGAAATGCCCCTGCCTCCTTTTCAAACCGATCCCTTACCGGAAAGCAAGATCTTTCAAGCGGAAGCAAAATATCCGCCGCCCGTGATTAAAAACATGCCCCCCAAAGAATCAGAACAGCATGCCGATTCGCCGGAGAACCTGACTGAGGAGGATTTTCTGGAGCAGGGCATCGATCTGGTTCGGCGGAAACGGTATGAAGAAGCCAAAGATATATTTCTCCGTTGTATCGCCCTGAACCCTCAGGATGCCGAAAGCCTTTATCAGTTGGGCCGGGTCCATGCCAACATCGGCCAGATGGAAACGGCCCGCTCGTTCTGTGAACAGGCCATCGAAATCAATCCTCTAAGAGCGGAAGTTTATTACACGCTGGGCCTGATCCATCAGGAATCGGGCGATAACAAAAGTGCCATGGAACGTTTGAAACGTTCGCTTTTCCTAGAACCTGATTTTGCATTGGCACACGTTTCCATGGCAATGCTCTATGGAGAGTTGAAACAGAAAGAGAAATCCAAACGGCACCGTCGGCAGGCCATTGACCTGGCCGCTGCTCTGGCCCCGGAAGCCGTTTTACCGGGTACGGATGATTTGACCGCCAGGACGCTCTTGACCATGGTAAAAACGTTGAAATAATGGGTGCAGGGGAGACAATTAACACCCTCTGAACGATTAAAAACAGCTGAAAGGATAAAGAGATGGAGAACCCGTTATCCGCCGATGTTGAAATTCAAAAGGTTTTGGAAAACCGGGCCAGGGCCCTGGCGCGAACCGACGACGCGGCATCAGCGGAACAGGATGTGTTGCGGTTGCTCGCTTTTAGAATGGGCGAGGAACGGTTTGGCGTGAACATGAATTATATTCAAGAGATTCAACCGCTGAAGCGGGAGATGTGGTCTCTGGTCCCCTGCACACCGAATTTTATTGTGGGGGCGGTCAATATCCGGGGCAGGATCTATTCCATCATGAACATTGCCGCATACCTGGAAATCGGTACTGAGCTCAATATGGAAAAAGCCCATGTGCTGTTGATCCGC
>Ga0233437_1006874_pt1 | contig 11353 bp, 11 predicted proteins | sample SI_122_August201_FD_182714 | JGI IMG/M metagenome (GOLD analysis project Ga0233437, IMG submission 182714) | Seawater microbial communities from Saanich Inlet, British Columbia, Canada - SI_122_August2016_200_MG | ecosystem: Environmental > Aquatic > Marine > Inlet | place: Canada: British... | reverse complement strand
TTTTTGGTTCATCCGATTAACGCGTACTTTTTGTTATGAAGATCAAAAAGTTTCAATTTAAAAAATTCAAAATCACGATATCCATATGCTTTCCGTTTCATAGTTTTAATCTTGTTATTGGTTCCTTCTAAGGGCCCTGTTGAAATAAAAAAATCATAATAAGCAAGGATTCTAATTTTATGTAGAGACAATGTTTTGGCAAATTTTTTAAGCACAGGGATGTTTGAAACATTGGCGAGATTAATCCAGTTACTGACTACTTTTTTAGCAGTCTCTTTATCTGGTTGATTCCAAATTTGCCTGAGCTCTTCCTTCATATAGTAGACGGTTGACAGGGGTTGGTTGATTTCAAGTGCTTTTTTAAGTCGTTCAGGCTCTTTCTTATCATCCTTAAGGTTTTCAGGATTTTTTAATAAAAGCCAACGGGTCCCCTTGATCAATTTTTGTTCATCAGAATCAGAAAGGTGATTGTAAAGATCTCGTCTGAAATTAGAAAGTTTCTCATTGAATAATTTTACAACATGAAACCTGTCGAAAACAATTGGCACCTTGGGTAAATTTTCAACAACTGCGCTCAGGTATGCCGGAGACATATCGATGCTGACGGCTTCGATTTGAACTTTTGAGAGTTTGATTTTTTTCCAAAACGTCTTTAAAGCATCTCCGCCTTTTCCTTTATCAACATGAAGGATACGGCCAGTTTGCAAATCCATAACAATGGTTAAATATTGATGCCCTTTTCCTATTGAAATTTCATCAATTGCAATCCGTTTGATATTTTTTAGTTTTATCCCTTTATAACGCTGTTTTAAATGGGCTTTCTGAATTTCTTTGATAGTATCCCAACTGATGCGAAGATGATTGGCAATATCCTTAATTGTCATGAGTTGGGATAATTCTATTACATATCTTTCAAAAGCCCTGGTATAGCTTTTTCCCTTATTTGAAAATGAAAGTTTAATTTGACGTACAAATTGGCAGAAAGGGCACCAGATTCTCTGGATAATTGCACGAAGAAGGACGGGTTTGGAACCTATTGGAATTGTACGAATATCCCGCTGGATTGTTCCTCTTTTTGTAACAGATCTGGAATGACATTCAGGGCATCTTATTGCTTCTGGTTTGGGGAAAACTTCAATAATGACAGCTCCTCTTAAAAATCGAGTTCTTTTATAAAACTGGTCACGTAGGCCTAAAGCATGGTATACAAAACTTGTGGACATGATTTTATTCTCCAATCTTGTACGGCTAATACAAAAAATTTGGATAATGATCATGTCCACTCCTAAATTTCAAGATTAAAATTTCTATTGTTATTCAAATGCATCAACTCTTCGATTTATGCGAAGTACGCGATTTCCTGATGAACCATAATTTTTGCAGAAACTGAAAAAGAACTCTTTGATAATGGTGTCCTCTATTTCAAAAAAGGCCAGTACCAGCTTGCTGTGGATAAATTTTCAAAACTGATCGAGATAGCCCCCGACTTTGCAGATGCATACAAAAACAGGGGGGTATCTCGTATGGAACAGCAAAAGTTTGATCTTGCTATTCAGGATTTTGAAAAAGCAAAAGAATTATTCCCTGAGCTTAAGGGACTTCACAACAACCTGGGTGCAGCCTGGTTTTACAAAAAAGATTATAAAAAAGCCATTGAAAACTATGATATAGAAATCAAAACGACCCCTGAAAACCACGTGGCATATTTTAATCGGGCCTTGTGTCTTGCCGAACTAGACAAAAACAAAGAAGCCATTTATGATCTTTCACAAACACTTGAACTCGAACCTGATTTTTATCTTGCAGTCTTACTTAAAAAAGACCTACTTGCCAAACTAAAAAAAAATATTAAATCTACGAAAAGCTATGAACCACACACAAAACCCGCCTCAAATAAAACATATGCCATCCAGGCAGGTGCTTTTCTCAACCCGGAAAATGCTAATATAGCAAAAGAGAAACTGCTCCAGTCCGGGTTTGATTCAAGGATACTGGTCCTGCAAGATAAAAAAGAAAGAACCTGGTACCTGGTTAGATCAGGTAATTATCCAAATAAAACAGATGCCAGGAAATACAAACTTTCTATAGAGGAAGAACTGGGTATAAAAATTGTGGTGAGGCCTTTTGGCTCCTGGTAAAACATAGACGGTTTCAGGCTTTCCTGATCCCACGTATAAATCATACAGAAAACCGGATATTTAAAATATCTCCGTCTTCTACAACATAGTCTTTGCCTTCCACATAAATCCTGCCGGCTTTCTTAAGTTCGGCTTCACCGCCTAGTTCCATGAGGTCATTATATTTAAAGACTTCCGCCCGGATAAAGCCCCTTTCAAGGTCAGAATGAATCACACCGGCGGCTTTAGGTGCTTTTGCTCCTTTTCGGACCAGCCACTGTCTCACTTCATCCTTTCCAACAGTAAAAAAAGAAATCAGGTTCAACGATTTCAAACAAAGCCTGGTCAGGTTTTCAAGGGCTGTCTGTATTATGCCAAGGCCTTCTAAAAATTCATCTTTTTCTTCCTGGGTATCCAGCAGGGCAATTTCCGCCTCAACCTTTGCAGACACCAGCATTACTTCTATATCCAGGGCTTCACAACTTTGTTTAAAAGAAGAGAGAAGTGCTTCATTTTCAAGATCCCCTTCAGATACATTAACGGCAATGACCATTTTTTTCCTTGTAATAAAAGGATAGCTTCTGATCATTTTTTCCTCATCTTCCATCAACTCAATCAACCTTAAAGGTTTTTCCGTTTCAAGAATGTCTTTGAGCTTATTCATCAGAACAAGTTCTTTTTGCTGGTCTTCATCCTTTATTTTTTTGACCATGGCCTCAAGACGTTCGATTCGTTTTTCAATAAATATCTGGTCATGCATAATCAATTCTGAATTAACCATTTCAAAATCTCTTTTGGAATCAACAGATCCTTCAGTGTGGTAAATGGCATCATCTTCAAAGGCACGGACCACATGACAGATTGCATCCATATCTGCGATATCCCTGAAAATTTCTCCCCTGGAAATAGTTTCCGACTCCATTTTAGGAAGCAGGACAAGGTCAACTCTTGCCCTGACATTTTTTTTTGGTTCATACATTTCAACCAATTTATTGAATCTCGAGTCAAGGATATCTGCGCTTCCAGGCACAGGTTTAAATGCTTTTGAAGCCTCTTTGATCTCATTTCCTGATAAAATCTGAAATAATGTCTTTTTGCCTGTCTGGGGCAGGCCTATAATTCCAACTTTCATGGTATTTGCTGTATCCTTATTTAGTGCTCCACCTAAGTACTGCCAATTTTAGTTCAAACACTTTTTAAATTTTAAATTTTACATCACCTGAAAAATGATATATCAAATTTATGGACAATTAAACAGTACAAATAAGGAAGATTCCCATGCCTGAAAATAGCTATGCCCCTCCCTTTCTTTTTGGAAACGGACACATCCAGACCTTATTTCCCGTACTTTTCAGAAAAATCAATTCCGTGTACTTCAAAAGAGAAAGAATCGAAACCTTTGATAATGATTTTCTCGACCTGGACTGGTCAACCAATAACAGTAGTCGGCTCGCCATTATATCCCATGGACTTGAAGGCAACAGCCAGAGGATCTATGTCAAAGGCATGGTAAAAGCACTCAACCATAATGGCTGGGATGCCTTGGCATGGAATTACAGATCCTGTAGTGGTGAACCCAACCTTTTGCTTAAATCCTATCACAACGGGATTACAGATGATCTATCCTGGGTAATCAATCATGCTAAACAAAAACAACCCTATAAAGAAATTGCACTTATCGGATTCAGCCTTGGCGGAAATCTGAGCCTTTTGTACCTTGGAAGAGAGAAACCAGACCCCATTATCTCAAAAGCCGTGGTATTTTCCGTGCCATGTGATTTAAAGGCAAGTGCTAAAATCCTGGCAAAACCTTCCAATAAAATTTATATGAAACGGTTTCTGGTCATGCTGCATCAAAAAATCAAGGCAAAAATGAACACTATGCCGGGACTCATTGATGATAAAGGATATGAAAAAATCAAAGATTTTAAAGCCTTTGATGACAGGTATACAGCTCCAATCCATGGATTTAAAAATGCCTATGATTATTATGAAAAATGTTCCAGTAAACCCTTTATTCCAGATATCAGGATCCCGACACTCATCATCAATGCAATGAATGACCCTTTTTTAGCCCAAACCTGTTACCCAGTCAAAGAGGCCAAAGCCAACAAGTTTATAACGCTTGGTATGCCAAAATCAGGAGGGCATGTGGGATTTGTCTCTTTTAATAATCATGACCTTTACTGGTCTGAAAAAAAGGCTGTAAATTTCTTATAATTCTTTTCTAAATTTATGGGTCATTATGTATTCGTACAACAAAGGAGATAATCGGGATACAAGATAGCCCAGTTTGCCCATGAACGTTAGAACAAGAATGGATTCTTTCTTTAAAATCCCTTTTACAATCTGTTTTGCAACATTTTCCGGAGTGTCTTCTTTGCCCACCATAGTCTGCTCATGGGTGGCAATTTTACCGTCAAAGCCAAGGGCCCTTGTCTGGAGATTTGTCCTTATAAACCCGGGGCAGACAATCATCACATGAACACCCTTGTTGCGTAATTCACATCTCAAAGATGTAAACAAACCGTGCAGAGCGTGTTTACTTGCACTATACCCGGTTCTCCCCAATAATGGAGCAACACCTGCTATGGATTCATTTACAATGATAATCCCTTTTGTCTGGATAAGGTGGGGAAGTGCGGCTTTAGTACAATATAAAGACCCGAAAAAATTCACATCCATCACCTTTTTAAATACATTAATACCTGTGTTTTCAAACAGTCCTCTCTGGGTAATCCCGGCATTATTAAATAAGATATCAACCTTACCAAATTCGTCCAAGACCTTATTGATGGCAGCGTTGCAGGCTGCTTCTTTTGTAACATCGCAGGCAATGGTAAGGATTTTATATCCTTGATCAGAAAAAGTTTGCCGCTGAACTTCAAGTGCTTTATCATCCATATCCAGCATTGCAATCCAGGTCCCCTGCCCGGCCAATTCCCAACAAAAGGCAAGACCGATACCGGATGCACCACCTGTTACAAGCGCTACTTTATTTTTCAAACAGGACGTGTCCATTTTTCTAAGATACGGGGTCCAATTCATTTTTAGGCAATTTTTTCAGATTAAAAATCACAGCCGTCACAAGCCCTGCAATGATATGCCAGATTCCCCACCAGGCGACAAGAATTGCCATCCCCCCTAGCCCATCAAAAAAACTGAACACCAGCACAAGTCCAAGCGCTGAATTCTGTATTCCCACTTCAATACAAACCGCCCGGCAATCTTTTTCTTCAAGTTTGAAGAACCTGCCGAACCAATAGCCAATATTTAGTGCAAGGGCATTGTGAATGAGGACGGCCAGCATAACTATCCCGACATACTTTATAAAATATTGCCAGTTAGCTGCCAAAGCTCCACAGACAATGATAATAAAAAAGATCAGAGAAAATATTTTAAACGGTTTTTTCACCTTTTGGGCAAGGTTTGGCAGATAATGGCCAATGGACATACCCGCAATAAGGGGGATACCAAGAATCAAAAAGACTGTTATAAATACATCTACAGGGTTCAGGCTGACCTGTTTTAAAATAGCGGCAGTCTCGGGGTTCAAACTACCCCAGAAAGAAATATTAAACGGGGTCATGATAATGGCTGCAATAGTTGATACCGCTGTCATACTGATGGATACGGCAGAATTACCATTGGATAGATAGGTGATAATATTGGATAGATTTCCACCCGGACAGGCCGCCACCAGCATCATTCCAAGGGCTATGGAGGGATGGGGTTTTATGAGCAGCACCAGTAAAAATGTAAAAGCCGGAAGCAGGACAAATTGGGCTGTAAGTCCTATAGCTGGTGCTTTAGGACTTGAGACAATTCGTTTAAAATCGTCTATTTTAAGTTCAAGAGCCACTCCCAGCATCATCAAACCGATGGCGGCATTGATAATGGCAATGCCGGTAGGATTAAAATTCAGCCGAACCTGATCTATTATTATTGGATCCATCATCGTCCCCTTTATTTAGTGTTTGAATGAAAACTCACCCATCTGCTGCGTTGCTGCAAAACTCTAAAATCCTCATGTACATTAGTACACTCCGGTTTCAGAGTTGTATGCATGCGCATCTCTTCGAGCCTTGCGCCTTGCATATGGGCAACTCTTCGCCCAAACACGGGTTTCCGGTCACGCACTATTTAGGCTTTATAGGCACCCACATTTGCCAGCATTGCGCTGCCGGGACTGACCGTGGTGGGATCAGTCATCACATTGATGCAGCAGACCTTGTTTGAGGCAAAAGCCTCTTCCAGTGCTGGTTTGATATCTTGTGGATTTTGAACAAAAAATCCCTTGCCCCCAATGGCTTCCACCATTTTATGGTAATAAACTTTCCCGATAAACGTCCCGTTTTCAATGGCGTGCCCAATGCGAAGCTCCTGGCTGTGACGGATCATCCCCCAGCCAAGATCATTGGAAATAACCACCACAATGGGAAGATTTTTTCGTATGGCCGTTTCAAATTCCATAAAATTAAATCCAATGGACCCGTCCCCTGTGATCAGGCAGACCCGGCTGTCAGGATTCAATAATTTGGCTGCATTTGCATAGGGCAGCCCCACTGCCAAAGATCCATAAATACCATAATCAAGATATCTTCCCGCATGTGTCATGGTTCGGGTCATCCCCATCCATGTGGTGGTATCACCTCCATCTGCCACAACAATATCTGTCTTTTGGTTCATGAATTCATTGACCTCCCCGGCAAGACGCAAAGGATGAATGGGAAGATTGTCAGACTGCCAGTCATTTTTAGAGATTTCCTTACTCTCTTTATGGGCAAGGGAAAGCTTTTCAATCCATGGAATAAATTTTAATGTTAACTCATCAGCGAGTTGATCATTTAAGAGTTGATTAAAGGCATTGAGGAATCCTTTTACATCGCTGACAACCGGCAGATCAACCGTTCTATTCCGGCCGATCTCTTCCGGTTCAATATCCACCTGTACCAGTTTGGCAGCCGGGTTGAAAATATCTCCGAAAAGATAATATAGACAGATGCGGGACCCCAGAATAATAATCAGATCCGTCTCAATATATGCGGCAAACCCGCAGCCCGGACGGATAGCAATTGCCCCTTCAAAACACAAAGGGTGCTCATCAGATACCACCCCTCTGCCGGACAGGGAAGTGAACAAGGGCATACCTGTTTTTTCGATAAACTCTTTTAACTCATTCTCGGCATGGGACTGCCAGGCACCCGTTCCAGCAATTACAATAGGATTTTTAGCCTTTTTAATCATCTTAATTAATTCTGCGGCTTTTGCAGGATCAGCCGGGCTTGATAACACCTCTGTATTTGTATATTTTACCGCATCTTTTTGAACCGGTGTATTTAATACATCAATGGGAAACTCAAGATAAACTGGCCCTGGTCTTCCGCTTTGTGCGGTCCTGAAGGCAAGATCAATATATTCATTGATGCGTTCCGCTTTCTGACAGACCAGTGTCTTCTTCACCATGGGTTTTATAACGGCTTCCTGGGGCATATCCTGAAGGTCCAGTTTTTCCTTGTTATCAAGTCCCACACATCCTGCTATTAATACTAGGGGGGTGTTTGAAAAATGGGCGCTGGCAACACCAGTTAAAGCGTTGGTAAAGCCCGGGCCCGCCGTTACCATGGCGACCCCTGCCCTGCGCGTAAGTTTCCCCCATGCTTCTGCCATAAATAAAGCAGACTGCTCATGCCGGGTATCAAAAATTTTAACTTCAGATCCTTCAAGATATTGATAAATCGGTGTAATATGTCCCCCGCACAACGAAAAAATAGTGTCCACTTTCCTTTCAATCAATGCCTGGGCTACAAGTTCGCCTCCTGTTATTGTCTCTGCCATTTATTGTATTTCCCTTCTTCTAAAAATTTGGTAAAAAAAATTAAATTCTCTTGATTGTCTATAATCCTGCCTGCTTATACCCTTTCATAGTTCCATTAATTGCCCGCCACAAACATTCAAGGCCTGGCCCGTAACATAGGCTGACATATCTGAGGCCAAAAAAAGTGCCATATCAGCAACTTCCTGGGGTGACCCGATACGCCCCATGGGAATTGTTTCACACATCTTTTGTCGCCGTTCTTCAACAGTGGTATTGAAAAACTGCGCCTCCAGTTCAAATCCCCATTGTTTAAGATCTGTCATAACCTGGCCTGGACATATGGCGTTCACCAGGATATTCAGCCCTGCAAGCTCTTTAGCCATCACTTTGGTCAGCATGATCACTCCTGCCTTGGATACAGAGTAAGCTCCGTTAAAAAGTGCCGGTACCTTGCCTGCCCTTGATGCAATATTGATTATGTTACCCCCTTTTCCCTGCATCATGGGGACAATGGCCTTGGATACCCTGAAAACGCCATGTAGATTAACATCAATGGTTTTCATCCAGGCTATTTCATCATAGGTATGAATGCCATTGGGCACACCAAATGAGGCTCCGGCGTTATTGCATAAAATATCCACTCGATCAAACTTCTCCTGGATGACCGACACCATATCCAGGATGGCTGACATATTGGTCACATCAACATTGACTGCAAGAGTTTCTACCCCATACTCTTTATGCAGTTCCTCTCCGATCACTATCATTTCATCCATTGAACCGGTTTTTACATCAGTATCCAGGCCTTTTTCACTCCCATAGTCTGCGATAATGATATGACAACCTTGTGAAGCAAATTTTTTTGAGATGGCATATCCGATCCCGGACTTTTTGCCGGAGCCTGTGACCAATGCAATTTTTCCTTTTAGATTCAAGTCCATTTTATCCCCTTAAACGTTTTTATTTAATACTGTGAATCAATTTTTGAACACTATAATCAAAAAGTTTTTCATGGCTTTCCTTTTCAAGGATTGTCTTTTCAAGTTTTTTGAAATGAATCAATCCATGAAGGGTTCCCCAGAACATAATTGAAAATTTTTTTGGATCTTTTTCATTAAAAACACCTTTTTGAATTCCTTCATCTACAATATCCTTTATAAGCACCAATATTTTACGGCCTGACATATCAATTTGATTTTTCAAATCCGGTTCAAAAAAAACAATGGGAGAAGACAAAAAATAATTAATAATATCAAAATAATGTTTCTGTTCCTGGCTAAACTTATAATAAGCTTTTGCAATCCTTATTAATTTTTCCCCATGGTCAATATCTTTTTTTGAAATTTGAAAAATTATGGAATAAAGAAGTGTCACACCTTCTTTTTGCAGAGCAACAAAAATCTCCTCTTTATTCTTATAATAAAAATATATAGTGCCAACGCCCAGTTCAGACTGTTTTGAGATTCTGCTGATGGATATACTTTCGAGCCCTGATGAGAAGAGCAGTGTTCTGGCTGCATCTAGGATTTGATCTCTTCGAATTTGTTTTTCTAAGGCTTTTCTTTCTTTTACTCCCATCGCCACCCTTCTTAAAGTTTGGTTTCAATGCTCTGGGACTGCTCGATAAATATTGATTCATTTTTCGAACGCAATTCTATTGTTGATATATATTCTAAAAACCAGGTTTGTCAACTGATATTTAATACCCAACCGATAACCTGAGATTTTTTTGTTACAAGGCAGTTAATAATTCTAACCAGCGGAATACATTGAGTGTTTTGAGGTTACTTATTGCAAGTCGAAAATTACAAGTTGATTTTTTTGTTTAAGGCAATCTGATTTGCTGTTTTTCCACATCCCTATTCTGGCGGTATAAGATCACCACATGGCCTACCATACCGGCGATATTTGACTTGGTTGCTTTTGCAATTTCTTCGGTTAGAGAATTTTTCAGGTCTTTTTCTTTATAATCATTAAATTTCACTTTGATCAATTCAGTGGCCTCCAAGGCTTTATCAATTTCTTCAAGCAGTGTTTGGGTAATTCCTTTCTGGCCGATAAACGCCGCCGGGTTCAGATTGTGAGCAAGTCCTCGTAAATATTTTTTTTGTGTTCCTTTTAATTCTTTCAAATCATGCATCCTTTAAAATTTAATTTTTTAAGATGTCATCATATCATAAAAAAAATTAAATTAACAAAAATATCGCCATTTGGGTAAAATGCCAATATTAACAAAATCCCCAAATAGCAATCTTGAGAATTTATTTCCTGATCTGAGCAAAAATGTTTTTTAAGATATTTTCCTTTTAATGTAGTGCCGGCATGTTGACGAATATTTTTCAAACCTTATTGTATACTAATATGGTATGATTTGACTTAGGACCGCAAAGCTTATAACTTGAACGAAATTGCTTGTCTTTTGGCCCATCTACTTTGTTGCATCAAAGGCCGAATACGTATAGTATGCAACCTTTAATGCGCCTTGTATATGGGCCACCAGATTTTAAAAATTGGCCTGCGCTATTTCTGCTCAACTTATTTCATTTGCGGTCCTTAATAAAAATTTTAACTTTTTAACAAGGACGGTTTTATATGGCTTTACAAAAAATAACCCTGAATGTAGAAGGGATGAGTTGCGGCCACTGCACAGGAATGGTCCAGAGAACTCTGGAAGAAATAGACGGTGTTTCCAATGTGTCTGTGGATCTTGATACAAAAAAGGCCTGTTTTGAAACAGAGACTTCAAGCCTCATTGACAAGGCAATTAAAGAAGTAACTGAGGCCGGATACAAAGCATCAAGCGCATAATGAATCTAAAAAATGTTTGCCTGAAAACCATCGATTTTTCAGGCAAGCATTAAATAAGGCCTGCAACCGAGTAAAAAACCCGTAAAAAACCCAGACAAATAATTGAACAGCTAAAATATCACCATATTGCTGTTAACTATGATAAATTCTAAACTTTTCATGGGTTCTCAAGTTTAAATTTCCAAAAAGTACTGTGTAAAAACTGATTAATATTTTAAGATCAAAGTACACCCTAATGTTGCAACGTTAGGGTACAGATGATGTACATTATCGGTAATTACCAATTGCAGCACGACCTGTACACCCTTTTTGGTACTGGATTTGAAAAGCGGATACAGGCTTGAAATTTTTATGCGGTATGATACTCTGATATTTAATTATTTTAAAAACAAAATGACTGATTATAATAAAAACAAAAAAACCGGCGTAAGAAGAATCCTCCTTATGGGTGTCTTTTGGAGAATATTATTTATTGAAGCCGCGCTCCTTATTTTTTCCCTTTTCTATAAATGGACCACGGAAGACGTAACCCACATAGACCTGTTCTGGTATGGTATAAGAATAATTATCATGGTGGTGATTATCATCGCGTTTATGATGATAACATTGG
>Ga0233437_1006870_pt1 | contig 11359 bp, 16 predicted proteins | sample SI_122_August201_FD_182714 | JGI IMG/M metagenome (GOLD analysis project Ga0233437, IMG submission 182714) | Seawater microbial communities from Saanich Inlet, British Columbia, Canada - SI_122_August2016_200_MG | ecosystem: Environmental > Aquatic > Marine > Inlet | place: Canada: British... | reverse complement strand
GACGAACTTAATACACTGATGTGCGTGTTGCCTGATTGGGCAGAGGGTTCGCCCCTGTCTGCCGATGGGTACGAATCTTTGCCCCTGTCTGCCGATGGGTACGAATCTAAATGCTATAGGAAATAAAATGATAGACTTTATGTTTAACAATAAAAAGGTCTTCAACGTGTCTAAGATGGGCGCGGGTAAGTCTAGGGCAACCCTTCTGACGGTAAAACGGTTAAGGGCTAAGACTTTAATCGTTGCGCCTAAGACGGTAGCTCTTACTACGTGGCCGTCAGAGGTTACAAAGTGGGTTCCAGAGTTGGCAGTATGTCAGATGGCAGGGCTTACACCAGCCAAGAGGACGGAGGCACTAACAGAGCGGGCGCACATCAAGATAATCAACTACGAGCTTTTAAAATGGTTTGTTGAGAACAGGCAAGAGCGTTTCGATCTGATTGTTTATGATGAGTCCACCAAGCTGAAGTCAATCAATTCACAGATGTTCAAAGCCGCAAAAAAGATGGCGAACGTAGAGCGAACCATTTTGTTGACAGGCACACCAGCCCCAAACTCTCTACTGGATCTGTGGAGCCAGATTTATTTACTGGATAGCGGGCGGAGATTAGGCAAGACGATAACCGCATACAGGAACAGATTTTTCTATGATACCTCTGGCATGGGCTGGCGGTACGTTTTAAAAGACGGCGCACAGGAAGAGATACAGGATCTTATCAAAGACTTATCTATATGTATAGAGCCACCAGCACCATCAGGCTTGGCCGTGGTAGATGTCCCTGTTGAACTTCCCGAATCTGTGAAAACAGTTTATGACAAAATGAAAAAGACCATGGTTTATGATGAAGACCTAAACGCCATGACTGCCGCAACCTTGGTTAACAAGTTGCAACAGATTGCAACGGGTAACGTGTACACCGAAAACGGGGAAGTCCGAAAGCTGGGGAGCCATAAAATTGACGCGCTAAAATCAATCGTTGAACACGCTGGAGAAAATGTGGTAGTGGTCTACCAGTACAAGCATCAACTGGCAGACCTGCAACACAACTTCCCTGATGCCGTTAACGTCAAAGAACCCAACGCGGTTGACGATTGGAACGCGGGCAACACCCCCATTCTGTTAATGCACTCGTCAGCAGGACATGGCCTCAACCTCCAGCATGGCGGGAGGATAATGATTTGGCTGTCGGTGACCTACAATTTAGAACACTACGCTCAGACTAACGCCAGGCTTCACAGACGCGGCCAAACTAAGGATGTAATAATTTACCGGGTACTATCAGAAATTGACCACACAATCTGTAAGGTTTTATCGGGCAAGGACTCAATACAACAAGCGTTATTAGACCACTTGAAGGGAGACTAGCAATATGAACGATGAACAGAAAAAGCGGCGGGCATACTACGAGAAGAACAAAGAGCGGATACTTGAGCGGCAGAAAAAATACTATGCAGAACATAAAGATGAGGTGTTAAAGTACCACAAAAAATACTATGTTTGTAATAAGGACAAAATTCGTAAGGACGTGCATGAATACTATGTCAAGAACCGAGATGGCAAACTTGAAAAGGCCAAGACGTACTACGCGGAACACAGGGAGGACATACGAGAAAAGGCGCGGGCTAAAGCTACAACAGACGAGAAAAGAGCCAGAGCAAAAGAGTACAGCAAGAAGTACCGAGAGGCTAACAAGGAGCGTATCAACGTCTACGCAACAGAGTACCGCAGAAAGAAGCGAGAGGAACTAATGAAAAAGCGCGAGTCATGAAAATGTTGATACTGGTGCCTCTGCATAACAGATATGACTACGTTGCAGATGACCACACAGTTAGGGGTACGTATCTGTTATGCAGAGGCCAGTATTGAAATGCGCCGATGTCGATTGTGTGCTACTGTTGAGGAGCTTAAGGACATAGGGCTAGACACATTTGTGACGTGCTTAAAACGCTTGGGGTACAGGAATGATGGCTACTGGAAACTAATGGATTTTCTGAGAAATTAATTAAAATAAAAGTAGACACTCTTTTAATGTGAGGTATACTTGTAATTATCAACTCACATTAAAAGGATTAACAAAATGTATAAAACAACTGGCATCAAAATGGAAGAGGAAGCGGAATGCTTCCCTAGCTTTACACTGGCTGGCATTGCGTCCAGCCTCACGCATCTGGACGCGTCAGATACGGGGATACGGTCTATTTCGGGGGTTTCTGAACTCAAAAACTTATTTAAACTGGATTTAAGCGGGTGCATCCTGCTTGAATCATTGGCTGGGATCCAGTCTCAGCACAAATTGGTTGACATTGATCTCTCGTTTTGCGAGAGACTAAAGTTTGTGAATCAACTATACGGAATGACCGGATTGAGGCGGTTGGATTTGACAGGGTGTATTTTATTGGAGGACATAGACGAGCTAAAGAAAAACCTCCAAAACTGCAAGATAATTATGCCGTAAATTAGTCCATGCGCCGATTAGCAAAAAATGCAATCGGCCATGACATCGTGTGACTCGATTAACTTACTGTCCTTGTCCCAATCAATCACTAGGAGTATACGACATGAAAACACATGATATTATCACCAGTATAAGACACAGCGGAGCGGTATCGTCCAAGGTTCTTTATGAGATGGTCGCACTGTTGCACAGTACAGTATCTGATGCACAGGACACCTCTGCTTTTATGTCGGATGCCTCCAACGGGTTCGGTAACCTAGATCCTAATTACCTGTTGGCCGCCAACGCCTACGCCGAGAGTAAACACGCCTCTAGGTGTGAAGACTTTGAAAGGGATGAGGCATTGGCAAACGAACACCTTAGCAGAGTTGTCAGCGAGTTAAGACGGAAACATATCGGTGAAGATTTTGAGATGGTTCTGGCCGAGGTTTTATCAACGCTTGAGCCAGATTTTTATCTTGGCATGGATACCAAGCCTTACCTGATAGTGAGCCACTAAAATGAAGACAAACGAGTATTACAAAGTGTGGAGTTGGCTAAAATTCATCAGTCCCGCAGAGACAGTAATCAGTGAAGACCACGTTAATATTTACGTGTTATTTATTAACGGAGGGTACAACAAGCTAAAGGCATTCTTGCAAGATAAATCCCGTATTGGTGCTAAGATCCGCCGCGAGGATGTACTGAGAGTTGCGTACAGTCTAACAGCTAGTATGGAGTTAATAAGACATTATGACTACACCAATAGTTACAACGATGTTTCTAACAATGTTAGCCGTACCCTCATACTGGCGAGTTAAGTCCCTCTAGCCCCCTACCCTACCCTCTTTTGTCATAAAAACGTCATTAAACGCGGCGGGGGAGGGGTGTTCCACGTGGAACCTTCGTAATTAAAAGTTGACATACTTTTAATTGGATATATACTTCTTTACATAGTCAAGCAATTAAGCCTGACCAACACAAGGAATATAAAAATGTATGAGATCATAAAAGAATTCACAGCGGCAGGAAAAAATAACTTCTGGCATTGGTTCGATAACAACGTAGGCGTTGGCCTAGAGTGGGACGAAGTTGATAAGGGAGCCTGGACATGCGTGGCTATGGATGAACTCACGGGATCTGATGTAAAGAACATCAAAGCCTATATAAGAGGCATGAAATAATGAAAGCCATTGCAATTGTAGCCCTCATCTTTTCCTGCGCGGCCATGGTCATGCCAGCAGGGGGAGCGTTTCTGGCGGTACTCATCAGCGGCTTGGCGTTTGTCAGCTTCAGAGATGAGCCAACCATAGCGGGTACAGCGTTCGGCGTGAACATCATCAACACGCTGTCGCTTAACCCAGACTTTGTAGCGTTCTTTGTCGGCATGGGTGAGCGGTTCGTTGCGGCTGGGAACCCTCAGTCTGTGTACCTTTCAATGATAGCCTTGCAAGTCCTGTTACTGAGTCTGGCTATCTGTTTTAAATTAATCAAGGATCGGATTTAATAAAATGAGCACAAATTTAAAAAAAGCAGGGGAATTTAGAGACACCCTAAAATGCGGCGGAAAAGGCCCAGAAATGGTATGGATTCCCTCGGGGGAATTTATGATGGGCAGTCCTGAAGACGAGGTGGGGCGGAGAGACCGCGAAACTAAACACAAGGTCATTTTAACTGAGCCGTTTGCCTTGGGAAAGTATCCTGTGACCGTGGGAGAGTTTAGGCGGTTTGCGGATGAAGGCGGTTATGGCTGGGAGGGAAGTCATAAGGATCAGGGCGGAGACAACCATCCTGTGGTTGATGTCAGTCATAACGATGCCGTGGCCTATGCCGCATGGTTAAGTAAAGAAACTGGGAAGGATTATGCCTTACCAACAGAAGCGCAGCGGGAATATGCTTGTCGCGCCGGAACAACCACACCGTTCTCTTTTGGTGATAATGTGACAACGGATCAGGCGAATTATAACGGTAACTACCCTTACGGCGATAATCCAAAAGGGGAAAATCGTAGAAAAACGACAGCAGTGGGAAGATTTCCTGCCAATGCCTTTGGGTTGTACGACATGCACGGTAATGTGTGGGAATGGGTGAATGATTGGTATGATGAGACGTATCCGGGAACAACGACAGACCCCACGGGGGGTGGTAGTGGCTCGTACCGTGTTGTTCGCGGCGGCAGTTGGGGTAGCGATGCGCAGAACTTGCGTTCTGCCTATCGCAACTACAATTCGCCGGGTAATCGCTTCAGCACCCTCGGCTTCCGTCTTCTGTTGAGGACTAACACAGAGGACGCTCCCCGTACCCCCGATACATCACCAGCGGCAGAGGATCACGTCACAGAAGTGCCGGATGGTCTATTTGAATCAAACTGCCATTACGGGGTTCCAACTGTTGAACTAACGGGAGATAAATGATGTACATAGGACTTGTTGCCGCAGGACAGCGGTTAATATCCATCAGACTTTCAACCATTGTTAACTTTGTTGATCTAAGATCTGGCGCGGGATTCAGAACAGCGGTGGTTTTAAATTCGGGTAGGGTGATAGGACTTACTGAAAGCCCTGTATCAGTAAGGAACAAATTCTACATTGTCACAAAATCTGATGCCGTTTTTGGTGACGGTGAAACCATGCGTAACGAGGGCATAATGCCAGCTTGGGTGATCGCTGGTAAATATTTGGGGGTGAGAGAATGAAAGCTCGTCAAGTTGTTTAACCGGATAGCATCCAACAGTGGCGCAATCCGGCTACATTAGGTCAAACAGGGTCAAACAGGGTTAAACAGGGTCAAACAGGGTCAAACAGGGTCAAACAGGGTCAAACAGGGTCAAACAGGGTTAAACAGGGTCAAACAGGGTTAAAGATATATAGATGAAATGAAAAAATCAAGTTTTCTTTCCGGATTTAACATAGTTTAGCCCTGCTGTTCCTATTACTGATATTTCTGGAGGGTTGTTCTTCCTACAAGTCGAACCTTTCCCAGTTAAGGAGCGAAGGCGTAACCACACCAGACGCGGAAACTATTGCGGCCATGTCTAAAAACTGCACTGGCCTATGGGGGGAATACACGGATATGGTAGCCTACTGCATGGAGTACTAGATTATGGAAAAGAATGAATTTAAAGTAATAAAGTCGGCTTTGTTAGGTTGCAAGGCTTCACGGATAGCTGAGATTTTAAGCGACAGTGTGTCCACGTGGTTCGATATTCAGTATCTACACGAATCCGACACAATAGAAGGGTTTGACACGGGTGATTATGTGTCACTGTGTTTTGACTTAATGACCGATGGAGTACTGATAGTAGAAGATACCGGATTCTATTTAGATCCCGCGTATCTTCACTCCCTCGATACTTCAGCGAAGCACAAGCCTAAAAGGTGGTTAAACTTTGAGGACTTACTCTATTGAGTTCTGCACTTTTGCGGCTATGTAGTCGGCCTTAACTTTGGCTGTCCACATCGCTTTAGCAACCTTAACAACGCGGGCATCTTCATCAGGTGCTGGCGTTTCATCAGGGCTGATTGTGCGCCTGTGGAAATTGCCAGAGGCCAACACAACGCCATCCTCCTCAATAATGGTGTCTTCACGAATTTGTAAAGTGCCATCCTGTAAAACCTCAATCTTATCTATAACTTTTGTTTTTGTGATCATAATTAAACCTCATAGTGTCCTGTAAACATTACGTCCCCGTCCGCTGTCCACTCTGACTCCTGCATAGAAGTGACTCCGGAGGTAGAATCCCAATTTCGTATATCGATATAAGTCGTGTTGGGGTATATAAAGCCGCCAACATTGTTTCCCGCAGTTATCGCTAGACCTCCGGCGTAGCCAGAGGAAACAGTGCTGTTGCTGTTTGTTGTAGCTGACGAAGTGAAGGGTAAGCCAGTTATTCTTATACCACCCGACACAGACCCTAGGTTAGTCGTTGCTACATAGCATCTAAAGCTGACCAAGTTACCAATCTTTGTGTACCGCCCGACTTGCGTACCCATTGTTGCGTTGTTGGTTCCGTCTGATAACACAGGAGTCCATGCGCCCTCCTCGTAATCATCAAGAGTATTTGCCTCCGCTGTGTCACCGTTGAACAGACAGCCGCCATCAGTTTTGATGTTGCCCCCAATAACGTGCAGTCTTTCGGTCGGTGATGAAGTTCCGATACCCACGTTGCCGGATGAGTCTATGCGTAGGCGTTCATTAGTACCTGCGTTGTTAGAGAATCTCCAATCGTTACGACATTCTAATTCAGCTTCGCCAGTGGTGTCCTTAAACCTGACAGTCACTGATGCATCAGTCGATTCAAATATCGTGTTTGCGTTATCTGCACCACTATTGACGTGTAAGGTTCTGTCAGGACTAGTATCCCCGATACCCACGAAACCAGAGGCATCTACACGCATCCTTTCTGTACCAGCCGTAGCAACGCCGAGTATATCCGTGCCAATCCTGTAAAACCCAGTATTGGTGTCGGAGATAAATGTCATGCTTGGCAGTGCCGCCGTACCGTTGGCAAACTTCCCCGCACCAGCGTCCATGTGAATCGCGTACACGCTGGTGGTATCAGGTGTGGTGGTGAAAGAAGAGGACACCGTGATAACCGTTCCTGTGTTGCTGGCGATGTCTTTGGCCTGACCGATACCAGTACCAGCAGTTATAGAGAGCATCCCGCCAGTGAAAATATCAGTGTCCCAAACGCCGCCGGAATCTGTCAGCGTGGTGGACGTTCCTGCCGTAGCTGTTCCAGTATCAACAGGATTTGGGAACGTGGTGCGCTTAACGCCACCCAGGGTAAGACTGTCAGCCACTGGATCTTTTAACGTGCCATCAGTTCTGAACTGTGCAAGGGTGGTATCCAGCGTATCAAGACTGAACTTAAGGAACTCCAGCCACTGGCTAGACCCCGCTTTGTAGTATTTCAAACCAATGTTGGTAGTTGTTGTGTCTACCTTGTCGGCATCTATCGATCCAATTGTTGACATAATAGTTTCATCCTCTATCTATTCAACGGTTTATAAAACTTCCTCTAGTTCAATACTGATGTTAAATCTTTCTTGAGCCAGACTGGTGTACTTAAATGATGTAAAACGTGCGTAAATCAGAGTTGACTCATTCAGCCCTGTCCCTGATGGTCTAACCGTACAGGCGAAAGGAGAGTGATCGCCAAACCGCTGATATGCAAAATTCAGGGTTAACATGGCCGACAAGTTAACACCTCTAAACTCTACAGAGTATTTTGTAAAGTTGTGCAACGGATTACTGTACATCTGACCGCCCCGCGCTTTAAGTATAGCTGAATTGCTCTTGTACGTCATGACGCACGAGGACTCATCTAAAACCCAGTGATCAGATAGGATAAGTTTACCAATCTGCAAATAGTTTACCGCGCTGTCTGGGTTACTGATGACCACACGCCAATACAGGTCTGTTGATGGTGTCAGTTCTATAACCATACTAGGGCGGCTAGGTACTAAGTTATAATCAAACGGCGAACCAAATGCGCCGCCATAACCCGCGTGACCCACACCAGATAACGCCCACTCGTCTTGCGGAACTTGGCTTACCCCGCTGTTGGAGCCAATTGTACCGCCTAGCGAATCTGTGTAACTAGTGACTGTACACTTCCCATCAGTTGAGCCTTCAGGATCTTCAAATTCGTACAGGTTGTGGTCTAGCAATATCAATCTGCTTACATGTACATCATTGTCCGTTGCCGCTCCCGCCCTAGTAACATCAATGTTTTCGTCATCAACTTCACCAGTGGCATCAGTGACCGAACGCCACACGTCAGCCCTGTGAGTTGTTGCTAAATTTGACTCAGGATAATTTGTGGCGTTATTTGCCGCAATCGTTATATCTGATTCTTCAACTATGTCATTAAAATAGAACTCCATGCTATGCCCTCCTGTCTGCTTCGAACTTGTCGGAGAGGTCACGGATCATTTGCTTTATTTCATCAACGTCTGCTTTATAATCATTGCGCCTGACATACTCTTTATATAACTCTTCCTTAACTTTATTGATAGCTCCAGCGTTGCGGTTTATAGACCGCGAAAGCCAAACAAGAACTAACCCCATGGTCGGGACAACAACACCTGTAAACATCTGCATAACGTCCGCGCCCATCATCCCCATAATTCCACCTCGTAAACAAGATTACCTTCCATCATTTTAGTGCTTAACCCAACAATAACATAATCACCGTCAAGGCTGGTGTCTTCAAGCTCTACCGCCCCGCCAAGCACTAACTGTGTGCCATCGTAAGGAGTTGTGAGTTTAACCCTGTATCTGATCTGCCTGTGACAAGCTAGAATCCTAGTAGCCACAGTGTTCGCGTCTGTATTAGTAAAGTATAGCGTATCGTGAGTAGTTGTCTTAGCTGTTGGGTACGCGCTAGTTATAGTGCTGTCCGTTTTCGTGCCGGTGAAGCTATCGGCCTTGAGTTGCTTAGTGTCCAACTGGCTCACGGATGCCGCGATATCATCAGAGGGGTGGTAGTTTGGGCGGTAGGTGTAATCTACCGTGTCGTAGATGTCCTGAACTTCCATTGCTGTGAGTTTGCCAATTATCCGTTGGTTCCCAATCTTGTACCCGCTTGATTGGGGAACATCAAATATCGTTGCGTTAAATTTACCATCAGTGCCAAAAAACCAGTAACCATAGAATGATGTAACCAGCTTTGTGATTGCTTCAGTCAGCGTTATTTGATCGGGTATATACAAACCAACTTCACCATTTGGCAGACTGGTAAGCGTTATATTGCCGGAGGTCATCGAAGCCTTTTTTACTAGCAGGTACTGAATTATTTCATCAAGCTGGTTCATTGAGTTGCCAGAAGTGCAAAGCGTTAAACCAGAGGGGCATTTCTTGCCGCTCAGCGTTACTGTAACGTCACCATCAGGGGAAGGGGCATACACACGCCCTGCGGCGTACTCTGTGGAAGTCTGTGTCTGGGTAAGGATAACGCCCCTGTCCCGCAGAGTATAGACACGATCAATGTCATCATCATCACATAAGAAAAATTCTTCATAAGCGTCAATAAACAGAGGCTGTATGTTGAAGCAGTGGCCTAACGTCATAGGTTCAAAGCGTTCTAGTGACTCGTCCGGTACAGCGTTAGAGGTCGAATACGTGCTGGCGGTGTTCGTTATCTCATAATCTATGACCGTCCCAACTGCTACCCCGTTAACAACTCCCGCGCTTGATCCGACCATTAAAATACTGGGGTTAGTTTTATCAAACGCAATTGCACCAAGCAACTGATTGGCATCGATGGCCTGTCCTGCTTTCTTTGTCCACGTTGATCCTGAGCGCGTGAAGAACTCGACCCCGTTTGTGGAACCCTGAAGAACACCAACCGCTATAACATCCTCGGCAACGCTCATCTGGTGCTTGCGCTGTGCGCCTAGAGTCTCGAATGTTGTGATTGTTGCTTCAAGTGACCAAGTGCCGCCAGATTCAACATAAACTTTTAAGGTTGTGGCCGTGTCTTCAGCAACGAACCGCGCCCCTGTTGTCCCAATACCTAGCCCAACAAAAGGCGCTGTGATTCCGGTGAACTCGTTCGCTTCTGTCCACGTTGACCCTGATCTGGTTAAAATGTTGAATGTTCCGGAATGCGTTATGCCTAGCTTTGATCCGTCATCATTTATGGCTATCGCGCCTTGATTGGCACTGGTTATAAACGCTTTAGTGATGTCAGCGTTTGTTATGTTCTTTTCGAGCGACCAAGTACCACCACTTAAAACTTTAATGTCATACTTGTCAGTATCTGTAAGGTACACCACCCGCAAGCCATCGCCAGACATATCAAGGTGTCCAGAACTGGCTAAAACACCCACAGAGGGCGCGAGAGGTAAACCGGAATCACTTGATAACGTCCACGTTGAGCCTGAGCGGTTCCACACCTGTACCACGTCTTTTCCGCTAACCATTATCGCGGCTGTATCAAAAGCGTCATCAGCCGCAATGTCTCCCCCGAAATTGTCGTTCATGCTAACGGGTGTAGCGTCTATAATCTTCTGCTTCTGTACCCACAGCCCCGCTGATTTTTCTAGGTAAATTACAACACCCTGAAAGCTGTATGTCTCAGTTTTAGAAGGCATGGCAACCAGCATCTTTGTGCCGTCATTGGAGACTAGAACAAACTTGCCATATTGGGCAGACGCTTCGCTTGCGGTGAAACCATCAAACGTATAAGTGTTGTCGTACCTGAGCGCATATGGAGGCTGTACTTGCGTGTCCGGTATTTGAATTTCTGACAGGTCTAGTGACTTGTCAACCATCTCCAGGGTTAGCAGTTGGGTGTTATCATCCCATGCTTTCGTACCTATGACCCCAGTGAACAGGGTTATCTTGTTGTCATGGTCATCAGCGGTTCCGTTAGCTGAGACTTTAGCCCAGTACATTGTAATTGTCTTGCCACGAAAATTGGTGGTCAGAAGGTTAACGGCGTTAACGGTTTTGGTCACCAGTTGCAGTTTGCCAAATGTCAGCGCGGCTTTGCCCGTGAAAGTGGCTTGTATGCGCTGTGAGATACGCGGTAAGCCGTCTTTCTTTATTACGGCGTAATAGCCTTGATCAGCAGGAGTAACGCCACCAGCCGTGTAATAAGGACGATCAGCCAGATAATAGGTTGCTCCCCCATTAACGATCTCTGCAAGTAGCGCGTAAGCCTGAGCCATTAGGTTACACCCGCGCCTGTGTTCTCTGCGCCCCTAGATGTGGACTCTTCACTATAAGATGCAACCGCTTTACCGATTGCTTCACCATCCAGCTCTAGCGTCACGATTATGTCCGGCTTGGCTTCTGGATCCGCAACCTTTTCAAGTACATCAGTGACCTGATCAAACGCCGCCTGATATGCTTCACCGGACGCGCCAAACTCACGGGCAACAGTTAAGTAATCGTCTGATGCTTTACGTAGCGCA
>Ga0233437_1006863_pt1 | contig 11366 bp, 10 predicted proteins | sample SI_122_August201_FD_182714 | JGI IMG/M metagenome (GOLD analysis project Ga0233437, IMG submission 182714) | Seawater microbial communities from Saanich Inlet, British Columbia, Canada - SI_122_August2016_200_MG | ecosystem: Environmental > Aquatic > Marine > Inlet | place: Canada: British... | reverse complement strand
GGCAAAATGTACGTGCATTACATCGGGTTTCCAACGTCGAATTGCCTTCAGGGCGGGGAAAAAACCCATCAGGATATAACCAAGCATATCAAGAAAATGTGCCTTGAAGGGTACCTGCCGTCCTACCGGGACTCGCTGGATGGTCATAGCGTCAAGCGTTTCGTGGCGCGGCAGACCTTTGTAATGCGATGTTAAAATAAAAAGTTCGTGGCCGCGTCTGACCATGCCACGACAAATATCTTCGGCCACACGTCCCCCACCCCCGCCTACAGGCGGGAATTCATAGATCAGCATAAGAACACGCATAAATATAAAGTCTGCCTTTCAATGAAGCCAGAATAAAAAAATGCAGTTATTTGGTCATATAAGACTGCATGAAAGAAATCCGACAATGGAATTATTTTTTTTGCAAACTGCGCAAGACCTGTTATATATCGGTCAAAATCGAAGCTATATTTTACCAGTACAAAGAATACTCAGGTTTTTGAGAATTGGGGATTCTCATGGGGTTTGAAATAATAGAACTGTAACGGTTGGCGTATGTCAAGATGAAAAAACAGAGCATGGTTGATTTTTCCATGCTCTGTTTTATAGTTTTACTCAGCGGAGTTTGTGTCGCGAGTTGTTCTAATTGGGTCGGTCGTGGATTGGCATCATGAAGACCGGTTTTGTTGTTTTCTCAACAACACGCTGGGCTTCACTTCCCATCATTAAAAGGTCAACACCACCACGGCCGCGTGATGTACTCATAATCAAATCAACATTTTCGTTATCTGCAACCTGGACGATGGTGCGAGCAGGCAATGAGCCGGTGACGATTATGCGCGCTTCGACATTTTCATCTCGAAGTGAGCGAGCAACAGCATCCAAAAAGTGACGCATATTGGCTTCAGCCTTTTTTCGGATGGTTTCTACAATTTCTGCCGGAGCATGGTAGTTGGCGGGTTCTGGCACAGCTGGTACAGATAACAAAATCAACTCACTGTTGAAGGTTTGGGCCATCGCTCGTGCATAAGGGAGTACGCGTTCTGAATAGATTGATCCATCTAACGCGACTAGAATGCGGTCAATTTTTGGCGGTGGAGCCTGTCCTTCTTCGTCAACCTGGATTAATAAGATAGGTTGATTGACTTTCTGAATCAATTTACGGGAAACCCCGCCGCTTAGCCAATGTTTTTCTCCAGACTTACCACGAGTGGTGGTGATTATCAAATCTAAGTTTTGCTCATGCCCCAGAGATTGTGCGGCGTCGGCGATAAAACCCGGGCGGATGGCATAATCTGTGATGATATTCTCAGCTTGCGCATCTTGTACGACTTTTTCAAGATAGGTTTGTCGTTCTGCTTTCGTAGCTTCAAATTGTTCCTGAAGAGCAGCAGTGTGGTTTTTAATAGAAGACAGCAACGTTAGTTGAGCATTTGCGCATTTACTCATTGTCTTTGCCCAGGGCAACGCGCCCTCCGCATTTGAAGACGAATCCAATAAAACGGCAATATTTTTAATGGTCACTTGTTCTTCGCGCCATTTGCTCTGTTGTTTTGGCGCAGGTTCCCAGCGCAAATCTTCAGGCTTTGAAACCTTCGTTGTGCTCGTAGATGACGCGGGGGCCATTTGTCCAAACCCAAAACCAGCCAATTGAGCAGCATTCAAGCGGCCCAAATAATCCATTGACCCGGTAGGAGCGCCCAAGCGTGCCCGAGAATAGGAGAACATGATGTACAGGAGAGGAATGAAAACCAGATAGGTCCAGGCGCCTTCGGCAAAACGTTCAACAAATATAATCCCCGTTGCGCCAGTCGTCAGAATTGCGGCCACAATTGTCCCAGCGATTAATGCCAATGTTCCAGCATTAAATTTTTCTCGGATTTGGTTGATTAACCGCTTGGCTACGGCCCACCCCGTCATGCTCAAGAGTACAAATACGCCTGCCGCATAAATTGCGAGATAGGTTTCTTCATTCGTGCCAAACAAAATGAAACAGATTGCTACAATAGCCACCTGAATCCAGACCGGTTTATCGGCCACCTGGAATTGATTGCGTTGTCCCAATGAAGGCGGTACATAGCGACGCTCAGAGAGACCTAGTGCAAGATTCTGCAAGCCCTGCGCCGCGGCTGCCGAAGCAGACATTAGCACAGCAATGCCGACCAACGTGCCGATATAGGGCAGCGGTTCAGGCAGTAAGGCATCCATTGTGCGAGTGAATACCGAGACTTCTTCAACACCCATTTCGGAAGCCGTATGGGCGGCTTCTGCTAAGAGATGGGGTTTAGCGATTTCCATAATTGCCGGGCCAACGATCAACATTGTGATGGCGGTGGTGCCCATGATAATCAATAAGCTATTGAAGGCTTTTTTGCTTTTTTCGGCTGCATTACCATCAAAAGCCGCCACCATATTGGCAAAGACTTCAATGCCGGTCATGACTGCGAGAATACGCACGTAGCCACCTAGCGTATAGTGCAAAAAAGTTTTTCCTTCGGTAGCAATTTCCAGACTAAAAGCTTGGAAACTGAAATTGGGAAAATTTACCCCGTATTTCAAGAGCGTAGAGATAATCATTGCCCATAATAATAGCAAAACGCCAAAAGTAGCGGGTCCAAAAGCCCGTGCCGCCATTTTCGGCCCGCGGTTGACCAGCCAACCAGTTAGTACACTGAGGGCAATAGCCACCAATGTACGATATTGCACATGCCAAAAGATGAACCCGTTCAATGCGGGTGCACGGTCGGCGATAAATGTAACCATGGCCGCCATACTAACTAAAAAGGTCAAAGTATACTCAATGAAGGTGATCGCGGCATTTATTTTAGCCGCCCAACCGCCAAATTCTTCTTCGCTAAGACCACTGCCACCGCTGCCATCCGTAATCCAGCGCATGACCAAACGATACATTGCCGAGACAACAGCAACGGTGATAACAACCAACCAGACTGAAGCGCCAAAAGTCACATCGGCAATCAAACCGGCTGCCCCTGTAACCATAATTAGCTTCAAGAATGGGCCAAAAACATATAAGGGGGAGGTTGCGGGATCACCGCCGCCTGCCAAAGCCCCCTCAAAAGCATTCTTTAATTTATGTGATACGTGCGCCATGTAAAATTCCTCTCAACAAATAATGAAAATAATGATGGTACTCAACAGTACCTTATGCAACGGTTTGCGATAAGGTACCCAAAATTTTTCTTCCTGACAAACGGGCGGATTATATCCGATTTTTATACTCTGCGTCATACGAGTTTCAAAAAAACTTGCGGAAAAATCTATTTTACGAAATACACAAACTTAAAGTTTTTCTTTCCAGATAACCCCACTACCATATTGTAGATCGCGTATAACTCCAGCGCAAAAGGCAAATAACCGCCATAACCCAGGAATGGCATTTCGAAGATATGCCAGAAATCCACAAACGGCACGGTATAAATCCATTTAGGGTAGGAAAAGAAATTCCAAAATTCCCAAAAGAAAGCTGTCAGCAGCACACCGCCCCATAAGGCCATCACTGGACGCCAGTCGCCATTTTGAGTCCAACGCGTCAGATTATTATTTCCTAGCCAGATATTGATCGGCTCCATGATGAAATACAGACTCAGCCATACAAATGGAAAGAAGTAGCGCGGCCAGAGAAGCATCAGGGTCAGCATCAGCCATCCGGCCACAAAGAAGCGCCGCGTGGTGCGGTGATCTCCCTGGATGACCGGGCCGCGCCCCATGCGTTGCACCCAGCCCCACCCCGCAGCCAGTTCTGCCGCCCCAAATATCGCGGGTATCACCGTGGAGAAAGCGGCGCTTGCCAGCAGTCCGTATTCTAAATCTGTGAAAAATTCACGCCCGTCATAAAACCAGTTTTGCAGCCTCCCGTTGAGCAATTCAAAGAGCCACCACACCGGCACAGAGAGCAGAAACAGCCCCAAATATTTGCGCCAACTGCGCGTAAGCAGTGAGGTTCCATCGCGGCGAAATACCAGGCCATCCACCAGCAGACAATAGCCCAACCAGAGCGGGAAGAAAGCCCAATGTGTGCGCAAACCGGGTAAAAACCAATTGAGCGGCCAGAAGATGGCAATGAATATCGCGCCGAGCCAGCCGTGGGGAGGAAATTTCATGGCAGTTCGTAGAGTTCAACCAGCGCTCCAAAGGCAGCTTTGGGATGGATGAAGGCGTATTTTTTGCCGTTCTCGCCGTTGACTGCTTTTTCGTGGATAAGTTGCACGCCCTTCGCTCGGAGTTGGTCCAACATCCCGCTGATGTCATCCACTTCCAGGCAGATGTGGTGCATCCCGGGGCCACGCTTCTCGAGGTATTTGGCAATCCCGGAGTCTTCGCTGGTGGGCTGTACCAGTTCAACTTCGCTGCCTCCCACTGGGAGAAAAGCAATCGCCGACTTTTCACGCGGCACATCCTGGATGTGGTCAAATTCCAGCCCGAGGGCATCGCGCCAAAAGCTCAGGGCTGCGTCGATATCTTCGACAACTAAAGCGATATGATCAATACGTTTGATGGTTGGCATAAAGAACTCCGTTGGAAAGTTAAAGGTTGTAGGTTGAAAGTTTTTACCTGCAACTTTCAACCTGTAACCTTTTATACCCAATTGTTTGGCTGATACTCGCCCCAGGACTGGCGCAGCACGCCGCAAATTTCACCCAGGGTAATCTCGTTCTCGACACATTCGATGAGCAGCGGAATCAGGTTTTGATCGCCCTGAGCGGATTGTTCGAGCCGCATCAACAGCGCACCCACGCGGGCACCATCGCGACGCTGACGAATTTTAGCCAGGCGTTGGCGTTGGGCGGTTTCGATGGCAGGGTCTACCTTGAGTTGTTCGAGTTCAATTTTTTCATCCACCTGAAAATCGTTGACGCCGACTACAATTTGTTCACCGCGCTCAACGGCCTGCTGATATTGATAGGCGGCTTCCTGAATTTCGCCTTGCGTGTAGCCGCGCTCGATGGCGGCCAACGCCCCGCCGAGATCGTCAATTTTTTGAATATATGCTTCGGCCAGACGCTCGATTTCATCGGTAAGCTGCTCAATGAGATACGAACCCGCCAGCGGATCGATGCTGTCGGCAGCGCCAGATTCGTGCGCAATAATGTGTTGTGTGCGCAGGGCCACGCGCACCGATTTTTCGGTGGGCAGCCATAGGGCTTCGTCCATGCTGTTGGTGTGCAGCGACTGCGTGCCGCCCATCACCGCCGCCAGGGCTTGCAGGGTAACGCGCACTACGTTATTCTCTGGTTGCTGGGCGGTCAGCGTGGAGCCTGCCGTCTGCGTGTGAAAACGCAACATCCACGATTTGGGGTTTTTGGCCCCGAAGCGTTCACGCATAATTTTTGCCCACAGGTGACGGGCGGCGCGGTATTTGGCGATCTCTTCGAGAAAATTGTTATGGGCGTTGAAGAAAAATGATAATTGGTTGGCGAAACTATCGACCTCCAGCCCGACATCTAGCGCGGCCTGAACATAGGCAATGCCATTAGCTAATGTAAATGCGACTTCCTGCACAGCCGTCGAACCCGCTTCGCGGATATGATAGCCCGAAATGCTGATCGTGTTCCAGCGCGGTACTTCACGCTGGCAAAATTGGAACACATCTGTGATCAGGCGCATGGAGGGCTTGGGCGGGAATATATAGGTGCCGCGGGCAGTATATTCTTTGAGAATATCATTCTGGATGGTGCCGCGCAGTTTGTGAATTTCTGCGCCCTGGCGTTTGGCAACGGCGATATACATTGCCAGCAATACTGCTGCTGGAGCATTGATGGTCATGCTGGTCGAAACGCGCTCCAGCGGAATCTCGCGGAAGAGCAGCTCCATATCGTCCAGAGACGAGATCGAAACGCCCACTTTGCCGACTTCACCCAGCGCCATCTCGTCGTCGGCGTCGTAACCAATTTGTGTTGGCAGGTCAAAGGCCACTGAAAGGCCAGTTTGCCCCTGCTCAAGCAGGTAGCGGTAACGGGCATTCGATTCTTCGGCGCTGGCATAACCGGCGTACTGGCGCATGGTCCAGAAGCGGCCGCGGTACATGCTGGGCTGCACCCCGCGGGTGTAGGGATATTCCCCGGGGAATCCCAGGTTCTCCATATAATCCGCGCCAGTCTCAGGGGGCAGCGCCACCCTCGGCAGCGGAATCCCTGATAGGGTCTCGAACGAAGCGCGCCGTTCGGGAAAACGATCCAGCACCGGTTTCAGGGTCTCTTCTTCCCAGCGTTTGTTTTCATTCTGTAATTTCATAAACTACCTCGAAATTTTTTATTTCCGCCCTCCGGGATTTTAAGAATCTCGGAGGGCTTTGATCCGCTCTAAGTATACTCGAAGCTGTTACAGGGGAGAAACCAGGGCTATTTATGATAAACTTTATCCTAAATCAGGCGCGAGTACTCAAACTCGGGCAAAGGAAATTTATGCGAATTCTCAGCGTAGATGTGGGAACCGGTACGCAGGATATTTACCTCTATGATTCCCGCGTGGATTTAGAAAACGGATTCAAATTGGTGATCCCCTCGCCGACGATGATCGTCCATCGGCGGCTAAAAATCGCCACGCAGCGCGGCCAAGCGGTGGCGCTGACCGGCGTGACGATGGGTGGTGGCCCCAGCCATTGGGCGGCGCGTGATCATGCAAAATTGGGTCATGTGGTGTATGCCACGCCCGAAGCGGCGCGCACTTTCGATGATGATCTTGAGCGCGTGCAGGCCGATGGCATTCAGATTCTTGGTGATGATGAAATTGCCGCGTTGCCCGACGCTGTGGTGCGTCTGGAATTGCGTGATTTTGACTTTTCAGCTATCGGGCGCGCCTTTGGCGAGTTTGGCGTTAATCTGGACGGTCTGGATGCGGTGGCGGTGGCGGTTTTCGATCATGGCGCGGCTCCGCCGGGCTATTCGGATCGGCAATTTCGTTTTGATTATTTGGATGAGCAAATTCAGGCGCGCAATCATCTTTCGGCATTTGCTTTTTTGCGGGATAACGTGCCCGCGGCGATGACGCGCCTGCAAGCGGTGGTGGATTCTGCCCACGGGGTGGATGCTCCGCTGGTGGTGATGGATACTGCCCCCGCGGCGGTGCTGGGCGCAACCCTGGACCCGATGGTGAGTCGGCGCCCGCGGGTGATGATTGCCAATGTGGGTAATTTTCACACCCTGGCTTTCCGTTTGGGCGTGGAGCGTCAAATTGAGGGCGTATTCGAGCATCATACGGGCCTGTTAGACTTGCCCAAACTCGAAGGACTGCTGTGCGCCCTGGCAAATGGCAGCCTGCAACATGCCGATGTATTCGATGACCACGGTCACGGCGCGTTGATTTATGGTGATGAGGCGTTGCCGTTGGGGGAAGGCGCATTCGATGTGGTTGTAACCGGGCCGCGGCGGAATATGCTGCGCATGACGGAAGACAGAGAACCGAAGACGGACAGCTCTTTTCCCCCGCCTCGCTTGCGCCCCTACTTCCCCGCACCCTACGGCGATATGATGATTGCGGGTTGCTTTGGCTTGCTGGCTGCGGTAGCCGATGTGTTGCCGGAGTTGGGCGAATCGATTCGAGCATCCCTGCGCGGGGCAGGAGGCCGCGGCACACCTCCCTGGGAGATCGAATAATGCTTGTTTACCGCAGAGATGGCAAAGTGCGCAGAGAAAATGAATTTGCGCGTAAATCTCAGCGTTCACCGCGCACTCCGTGGTGAAACTACCTATCTTTGGGAGCGTTTTGGTATGCTAATCAAAATATCAAATTGGATGACCCGCGTTTCGCGCGGTTGGGTAGCCTTGCTGGGTCTGGTGATATTTGCCCTGTTTACGGCATTGGTGCTGCCGCGTCAGGCTCAAAATGCCGCCCCAGTTGCAGATGTTGGTACGCCAGATCTATCGCTGTGGTACTCGCCGAGTGAACTTTATCAGATGGCGGAGGATTATGGCGCGGAAGGGCGCCAAGATTATATTCAGGCGCGGTTGAGCTTTGATGTCATTTGGCCGCTGGTGTATACGTCCTTTCTTGTGACTTCGCTGAGTTGGCTCTTTGGGCGCAGCACAACTTTGGAACGCTTGTGGCGGCGCGCCAATCTCATCCCATTGGCGGCCATGCTGCTGGATTTTCTTGAAAATATCTCAACTTCAATTGTCATGGCGCGCTATCCGGCGTACAGCGCGGGGATTGCTGCCGTGGCCCCGTTTTTTACGCTGACAAAATGGCTCTTCGTCGGCGGAAGTTTTGTTTTACTCCTGATGGGTGCAGGCGCACTCATCAGGCAGCGGTTTTCAAAGCCGCCATGTTGACACACCTGCCCCTTGCGGTATAATTTTCCCGCTTCGAAAATGGCTCCAGTGCCCCTACATCGGAGTGGCGAAAAGGTGATCGGAATTCGCTTTTGCGCGCAAATGGCCCCGTAGCTCAATTTGGCAGAGCAGTTGACTCTTAATCAATTGGTTGAAGGTTCGAGTCCTTCCGGGGTCACCTACATGTAGGGGGTTCATGCCTGATAACCCCTATATATAGCGATAAGTAGCCCGCCTTTCTGGCGGGTTATTTATTTCGGGTGCAGTTCGGGTGCAGTTAATCCCCAATTTTCACATCTTCCCGAACAATCTCTTCCATGTCAATCACTATTGGCGTCACCAGTTCATCCATGATTCTGGCCGCTTCCCCTTGCATATTGCTGAGCAGATGACCGTAAATATCCATCGTCGTGCTGGGCTTGGCATGGCCTAGAATACGGGAAACCACGATCGGCGGCACGCCATTATTCAGCATCAGTGACGCGGCGGTGTGGCGCAAGTCATGGAAGCGCAGTTTTGGTAGCATGGCGGACTGCAATATCCGCAAAAAATCCTTACGCAAGTTGCTGGGGTCGCCGGGTGTGCCGACCGAATTGGGGAAAATCAAACCGTGCTCTTTCCAGCCGCCATTTGCACCCTTCTTCTGCCGTTCCTGGCGCTCTCGATGAATCCGCAAAGCCTGCAATGTCCCTTCGCCAAGCCGAATGGTGCGACGACCCGCATTGGTCTTCGGCTCTGCAAATTGCCAACCGGAACCGGGGACGCGTTTTATCTGGCGCTGCACCAGCAGTGTGCCACTTTGCCATTGCAGATCGGTCCATTTCAGGCCAAACATCTCGCCCTGCCGCATCCCAGTTTTGATCGCTACGTGATAGAGTGCTTCATAAGAACTACCACGAGCGGCAATCAAGAATTGCGGAACCTGATACTCATCGAGAACTGTCATTTCTTTATGGGCATACTTGGGCTGAGCTGCTCCATGAGCTGGATTGCGAATGACCAGATCATATTGCATTGCCTTTTCCAGTGCCCGATGTAGGACGCCATGCACATAACGCACGGTTCGTACCCCTACCCCAGAAGCAATCAATTCGGTGTAAAATCTTTCAATGCGGGCCAAGTGTAAATCCTGAAGGGGCACATCACCCAGGTACGGGATGATGTGGTTCTTGACCTGCAAGCGGTACTGGTAGATGGTGGTTTCACGTGCGGAAACCGACTTGGCATCCAGCCACTGCTGCAAATACTCGCCCAGGGTGATCTGGCTGCCTTCAAGATCAAATCCCCGGCGGAGCTGATACTGCATTTCTTGCAGCCAGTTTTGCGCTTCGGCTTTGGTTTTAAAGGTTTTCCCGGTACGTTTCCCATCCAGATAAATCTGCACACGCCAGGTTCCATTTGAACGCTGGTGGATCGAACCTTCATTACGACCACGAATCTTCTTTGCCATTGTCATCTCCTTTTTCAGTGTTATCAAGGAAAGACAACGAGCAATCCCTATCCATTCAGTTGGTAAGGTGCTGGCCTTCCTTGATATTGTAGCAGAAATTATGTTCTGCTGTTGAAGTAAAAAGAAAGGGCTTTTTCCAACATTGGAAGCAGCCCTTTCGCATCCGACCAGGAGCCGGGTTAGTAGGTGGTCATTCGATTCTGCTGGATGTAATTCGCCAGGTCTTCCGGCAGCACTCGCACGGAGCCCCTGACCTTAACAGATGGGATGTCACCGTGTTGCATCATCGAATAGGCGGTTGATTTTCCAATATTGAGAATATCGGCGACTTCCTGCGCTCTTAAGAGTTTAGGGATAACTTCTTTAGGGTTCATTTCTGCGGTTGGATACATTACAACTCTCCTTGTAATAAGATTCTCGGAACTTGATTAGAATTTCATATTCATCTATATCATTCATTTCGATTGCATCCTTTATTGGTGTTAAGTATCACTTGCACACATGCACAAGCCATTGTGCTTATAAGTTTATTTCCAAGCCAGGCAGCTCCTTTCTCTCAGAAAAATTCGGAGATATTCCAGCAGCATCAATTTTATTATTCCAATTTAGCAATGTGTTTCTACTTACGCCAAGAGAAAGAGCTTCTTCTCTGCTTATATATTTATTTGCATTCATGTATCCATAAAGTTTGATACCCTCTACAAAGCCATACTCTTCAACAAGAACATCTAAGGCAAATTCGCGATTGCTAATTGTTAAGTTACATAGGCCCAACTGGGATAAATCTTTTCGCAACATGGCTATCGTCCAAGCTTTGGAAACATCATACAGCTTTGGCCACGGAATCCCCATGCGCCTTTCAATATTAAATCCTTTCCGAATTGATGTTTCCTGTCGAAGAATCCCATCTGCAGAAATAGACATACTCTCCTTCTTTTTATCGTAAAAGGTGGTCCTGGCAATTTTCGAGTGATAGACAACACCGTAACCTGGATAATACGGCTTGGTTTCTCTTTGTGAATACTGCAAGCGGAACATAACTTCGAGATACTCATGCAGAAGCGAACCTACATGATGGTTGTACGGGATATCAACCCGAACGAGAAACCCTTTGCCCAGATCAAGATTTGGCATCCATTCCTTGGTACGAAAAGCGTGATTGACTGCCCGAACAGCTTCTTCCACCTGCGCTTTACTTCGAATCATGCTGATATTCTCCCCAAACAGTATTTTGGGAAGCGATACGTGAATGATCATTGCAGACTCTGGAAATTTGAGATTGGCAGGGTACCATTTCAGAACGATGACAGCCCCGGATTCGCTCGTGATTGTTTGATAAAAATATTCTGTCTCACCATTTGCGTTATTCGGAGGGTAATTACGATTATTCCCCCACATAAACTTCTGCTTAGGAGATAATTGAACGGGTATTCGGACGGCGACAGTATCAAGCATCGAATAGCCTTTTCTACCGCAAATTGGGGCTAGCCCCAATTTGCTTGGACTTCCATAAGAGTCTTTCGCTCGGCTGCTTCAATTCGCTGAAGCTGCTTTAGAGCCAATTCATCGATATGTTGAGAGATTGATTGAGTGCAGAGATTGCGAAGGGTTTGGACCGGCACAGCATCCAACTCTACGCTCCC
>Ga0233437_1006862_pt1 | contig 11367 bp, 13 predicted proteins | sample SI_122_August201_FD_182714 | JGI IMG/M metagenome (GOLD analysis project Ga0233437, IMG submission 182714) | Seawater microbial communities from Saanich Inlet, British Columbia, Canada - SI_122_August2016_200_MG | ecosystem: Environmental > Aquatic > Marine > Inlet | place: Canada: British... | reverse complement strand
CAACAGGAGCAGCTTCAACAGGAGTTGCTTCTTCAACAGGAGTTGCTTCTTCAACAGGAGCAGCTTCAACAGGAGTTGCTTCTTCAACAGGAGCAGGTTCTTCAGGCTTTGCTTCTTCAGCAGCTGGTTCAGCAGGAGCTGCAGGTGCTTCTTCCTTAGGTTTTTCAGAACCTTTTGGAGCAATTACATCTCGTTTAATATGAACTTTGTTTTCTAAATCAAATGCTTTTTTGTCTTTGTAGACAGCAGCTGTAATTAGAATTTTCTTTTCACCAAATAGGTTTCTTATTTTCTTAATAACAACCATGTCTGGATCTGCTTTAATTTTTTTGATTAAATCTTTCTTTATATCTTTTCGTGAAGGAGTTGCTTCATCAAATAAGACTTCAGCTTTAATATCTTCTCTCTTCAACAATTTATTTTCTTTCTTATCATTAATAGTAATTTCCATTTTTATCTTACCTTTATTGCGAATTCACCTTGAGTTTGAATTCCCATAATCTCTGCAATTTTAGAATGTTCTGGGTCAAGAATGTATACTTTTCCTTTCCAGTTAATAGTCATATTTTCCGAATTACAAGCAGGACACTTATCTTCAAGGGTGATAGCTTTGCATTTCTTACATGCTTTTTTCTTCATTTTGCCACCTTCTTTTTAGGATCTTTAGATTCATCTAACCATTCTAATTTGCCAAGACCGTCTTGTCTCATAGTTAGTCCTAATTTAGGATTGGTAATGTCTTTGAATGAAATTGCAATTACTCTTGATCTGCAATCATCGCCAACTTTTAAGCTTCTTTTTGAATCTTTACCAGTAATAACCTTATCTTTACTGTATGATACGTAATCGTCCATTGCTTGAGAGATATAAACCATCCCTTCCATTGCTCCCATATTTAAGAAAACACCGAATTCAGCAATGTCTCGAATCTTACCAAGTAAAACTTCGTGCATTTCTGGTTTAAAATTGATAATTTGAAAAGTAGTTTCATAATAAGCAGCTCCATCGCCTGGAATGATAACTCCTTCTTTTACTTCAGTAATCTTTGTAACATCAACAACAATACCTAATTCCTTGTCAATATAACCTTCATACTTCTCTTTAATCATTTTTGCAAGAGCATCTTTTAAGTCAATACCAAAATACTTTGGAGATAATCTTATATGGTCCTTTAATTTAGTCACATAATACATTTTCAAAAATTCAAACTTCGATCATATTTAAATACTTTTTCTTTCTTAGGACAATAATTCCTACCCCTTTATCGAGTAATTTGTCCTTTAAGGCCTTATCTTGGGTTGCAACAACGTCATTTTCCCCTGTTATTTCAATAAGAGTATTGTCAACGTTTATATTCGTTTTGCTTTTTATCGTCTTAATATCCATCTTTTTAATAAATTGAAGGCCCATTTTGGCTGCATCTTTATGTTTTCCCTTTTGTTCATCAATGATTTTGTTTAATTCATCAATTGTTTTGTCTATTATAAATAGTTGATATTTTTCATAAAAAATCCTTTTTATCTCAGAAAATATGTCAACTTTGAAAATACTAGGTATCATTAAGAAATTTGTGTCTAAAATTACTCGTTTCATTCTAAAATATTAATGCTCCTTGTTTCTTTAAAAGTTCTTTGATTATAAATTCATGTTAAAATAAAGAGAATCTAGGCAATTTTAACTATAATTAACAAATCTTATTCTCTCTTTCTATCGTTATTTCTTAAGACAATAAAGTATTTAAAGATTTGGGTTTCTTTATTCACGATGGAAATTAAAGAAAGTTATAATAAATTAATTGAGTCTGATGTTTTTAAGACTTGGAAAGAAAAGCATAACAATTCATATTTATTCATTGTATTTACGCTATTTGAAAAAGAAGTTCATGGTTTTGAATTTATTTATCTTGATACAGATAGCAAAGAAACAACTAATTTTGAAGTTCAGTTTAAAGTAAATGAAAAAGGTGTTGAGAAAACTGATAAGACTCCAACGGAGTTAATATTTGAAGATGCTAAAATAACCTTTGATGATGCTTTAGAAATTGCTAATAAAAGTAGGCTTGAGAATTACGCAGCTGAAACTATTGGAAGAAAGATGGTTTTATTAGAAAATCAAGAAGGAATTAGATGGAATATCACATTTTTCACAGCTTCTTTCAAGACGATAAATTTTAAGGTGAATGCTGCTGATGGTTCACTCTTAGATCGTTCTATCTCGACACTATTCCATTGGGATGAATAAGAATAACTACCCTACAATTTATACTATTATAAGGATTTTTATTGCTTAAAATATAGTTCTAGAACTTTATTATTTTATGCAATAGTGTTTATAAACTCCGTTTATATTATTAATTAAAAATGGAGTTGACAAAAAGTAAGGTGAGCTATAATTCAGTTAAAAGTTGTAAATCATTATCCGATTTCTGTACCGAGGATAAAAAACAAGATGACAAAAACGAGTAACTGAATTTTTAAATTTTTTTAAAATTATAAAAGGATAAAAAATGGACACCGAAGTTTCTGAATTGATTGAAAAAGAAGATGAAAGACAGAGAAAAACAATTTGTTTAATTCCAAGTGAGAATTTCTGTAGTAAAGATGTTTTAGATGCCCTAGGAAGCTCATTAACAAATAAATATGCTGAAGGTTATCCTAGAAAAAGGTATTATCAAGGAAATGATGTTATAGATTCAGTTGAAGAATTAGCCATTAAAAGAGCTAAAGAATTGTTTGGAGCTGAGCACGCTAATGTTCAACCAAATTCAGGTAGTCCTGCAAATATGGCTGTTTATTTTTCTGTATTAAAACCTGGAGATAAAATCTTAGCTATGGACTTAAATCATGGAGGGCATTTAACACACGGCTGCCCTGTTAATTTTTCTGGTAAGTTATTTGATTTCATACATTATGAAGTTGATAAAGAAACTGGCTTAATTGATATGAATGAAGTTGAAAGGCTTGCTAAATGGCATAAACCAAAAATGATTGTTTCAGGTTTTACTGCTTATCCTAGAAAAGTTGATTTTCAAAGATTTAGTGAGATTGCTAAAGAAATTGGTGCTTATTCATTTGCTGATATTAGTCATATTGCTGGATTAATTGTAGGTGGAGAACATGATTCTCCAATTTTAAACCATGATTTTGTTATGACTACTACTCATAAAACCTTGAGGGGCCCAAGAGGTGCTATTATATTATGTAAGGAAGAATTTGCTAAGCAAATTGATAAAGCTGTTTTTCCTGGACTTCAAGGTGGGCCTCATGAACATGTGATTGCTGCAAAAGCAATTTCATTTAAAGAAGCTAATTCTTTAGAGTTTAAAGAATATGCAAAACAAATTGTTCTCAATGCAAAAGCTTTAGCTAATAGTTTAATATCAAAAGGAATTAACTTAGTTAGTAATGGAACTGATAATCATTTAATATTAATTGATTTAATTAAAACTGACTTTATTGGTGAGCAAGGTTTAGGTAAAAAATATGCTCAAGCTTTAGATGATGCAGGTATTGTAACTAATGCTAATACTGTACCATTTGATCCTTCTACTCCATTTAAACCATCTGGGATAAGAATTGGAACTCCTGCTGTTACAACAATGGGAGCAAAAGAAGAACATATGGAAATTCTTGGTGAACTTATGTATAGGGTTTTGAAAGATCCAGATAATATCGAAAATGTTAAAGAAGATGTTTTGAAGTTGATTAATAGTTTTTAGTTAACCATTAGGTTTTTCTTTTGAAATTACAGATTCTAGTGATTGATGGTGAAACTTAACAGAAAACCCATCATAACCAATTGCAACATAAGAATTTCCTGGTTGGGTAATATGGCCGGTATCAAACTGAACTTGAGGGTAATTACTCATAAATTCTTCAAAAAGATCTCCAATTACAAATTCAGCATGGTCAAATCCACTTGGGAGAATGATTCCTGGTTTAGGAGCAAAAAACTCTACAACCCAAATTTCTCGCCCATTTGTCTTAACTGGTTTTGTTAATTTATATGTGGTAATTAATCGCTTACTACTTTCAAAAACTGATAATTTAGAACCAAGAGCAGCCATTTCTCTTTGATAATAATCAAATTCTTCATCTGTTTTGAATCTGTAACAGACATGATCCATTTCTGAATTAGCAACATCAATTGAGTCTTGACCTAATGAGTGGAGAACTTGACCTACAAATCCGTCTATACCTCTTATTATTTTTGAAACATCGTTCATAAAAGCCTTGGGAGAATTATTGGTTTATAAATGAAACCTATTTCTTAAAACCCTTTCTTAGTTCGATCTTTAATTACACCATTTAACCCGTTTTCATTTTTCCAAGGAAATAGACCACAACTCCTAGGTCCTTCTGGGCAAAACTCAGTAAATAAACATTTAGGGCCAATCTTTGGTAAATAAGGGTCAAGCTTCTTAAATTCATTTAAGATTTTTACTGAATTTACATTGATATGAAATTGGGCTGATGAACAAGTTCTAAGGTTTAAGTAATGCCTCCAATCTCCCCAGTTTCCGGTCATACTTACTAAGTATTCAGCACCTCGAGGAAGCAAGAATGAAATATCCCATAAACTGATGTTTTTTTCTAGTAAATAATCCTTAAGTTGCCAGAACTCATCAAATGTCTTTTTGAAAATTGTGATGATTTCTTCATTTTCTTTAAATGGATAAGGAATTAAAAATCTTGGGGATTTTGATAATAAAGGTAAAATTAGATTTACATTGTGTGTTATCCCCCTATGTCTTGCACTTTGTTCTAAATGAGAATGGCTCATTTTTGTATAAATGCCTAAGCCTGAAAGATTCATAAAAGCTTGACCAATCGGAGTTGAATTATGTATTCCAAATGAGTTTCTAAAAAAAATATCATCTAATTTTGAGTGTAATTCATTAGATTCTTCTAGGTTTTTATTTATACCTAAGATTTTTAGTTCTCTATTAAATCTTTCAGCAAATGAAATATTTGAGTAAACTAATTTTACATCATTTGAATTTTCATCCCATAATTTATCATAGAAGTCATATGATTTTTTACTATCTAGTTCTTTAAACATCTCAATTTCAGGAGGAATAAAGGATTCAAATGCGCTCTTAACTGCAGAAGTTGTATTTGGTGCTGATACGCTTGCAAGCGCCCACATCTTTATTAGAACAATTCTAATATCTTCAGGCATTTCAAAGGAAGGATTATTTGCTAAAATGAATAACCTTCCAAGTTGAATGATATTTGTCGTAAATTTGATTGGGCCAATAACACCACCTGGGAAAATATCACGTGCATATTGAGTAGTTACTTTTTTTCCTGCTTCAAAATCTTCAACTAAGTTATTTTCAAATAAGTAACTTCCAAAAAGATCTTGAATTAATAAATAATTACTATGACATTTCTCTAAAAAGTTTAAAACTTTCTCCTGAATTTCAGGTGATCCTTCTAAAAAACTATTTGGAATATGCAATTTTGGCATTTCATCTTTTTTAGAAAGCTTTAGGTAACGCTGCGAAGAATGTCCTGAATTATAATATCTAGATAAATGATGTAACCAAGTTGAACCTGTTCTTGAAACTCCATCTAAATTATAAACTAAATTTCTATTAAGAAATGGAGTTAAATGACCGGGATTAATTAATCTTTTAAGGAGTCTTTTTGCTGTTTCATCATCTACTTTATCGCTATCTACAGATTTAAAAGAAATTGTAGTTCTAGCAGTTGCAACTGCATCTTTATCTATTAATTTTGCTTCACTATCATTTTCTAGTTCAACAACAATCTTTGTAGTTAATTCTCTTAGATCCATCTTTATATTTTTTAAAAGAGAATTGATTATAAAAGTATTAATGAAGTAGAAATTATGTATTAAAAACATTACATTGCTAAGTTAATTAAATTAGGATCTGAAAAGAACTTTTCTGTTATTATTTCTTCAATTAAATATATTATTTTTTTATCTTTAATTTTAAATTTTTTTGAGAGCAATCTTGTAAAACTATCTACTTCTAATAAACTTTTAAAATATCCTTCAAGTAAAATATTAAATTTTTCATTTAAGCGATAAACTCTATTAACATTAAAAGATCTCTTTAGAAAAGTTAAGATTTCTTCTTCCTCACTTGTTTGAAGTAAAATTTGAACTTTAACTGAGTAACCAAGTTGATTGAAATCAAGTAATGCTGTAAACTTCTTAATTATTTGGCTTCCTTTAATTAAATCAAAGATAGTAGAAACAGGAATTTGAGTTTCTTTACTTATTTGAGTTAATTTCTTTCTGGAATTAGATCTTAATGAAGAATAAATCTTCAAAGATTTTTGGCTTGGCATTAATTTAATATTATAAGAAAACAATTATAGTTTTCTTCAGTTTAATTTTTGTTTGTTTCAGTAATTTTCCTGAAACTCTTTTTAAATAATGAGAGAAAAGGAGAAGATTTATAACTAATAACTACTTTAGAATAGTGATGCATAGGTCTGCCAGATCCATTTTAAGCATTTTTAAAGAGAATCCTGGCTCTAATTTTTCCACATCTCAATTAGTAAATAAGATTTATTCTATTACTTCTCCAAAACTTCATAGAAGATTATTGTACCATTTAAACCACTTAAAAGAAGCTGGAATAATTGATATTATAGATGAAAAAAATAAAGGCGAGAAAGTATTTACTATCAAAGTTAATTCAGGAGAAGAGCTACTTATTAAAGATAAACATAAACCAGTTAGAATAAGTAAGCAGTCTTTTAATAACTTTGAAACAAGAAAACTTGAAGAAGAAAAGATAATTGAGAGATTTTATATTAAGAATTGGACTAAGAAGATAAACTGTATTCTTCTTAGGGGAAATCTTTTTGACTCAATTGAGCAAATTCTTAGCTATATGAAAGTATTATCTTTTTCAGTAAATGATGTTATTGGAATTACTGATTTTTCTAGCCTTATTGAGACAGAAGAAAAGACTAAAAAACTTATTGAAGAGATCAAACTAATTGGAGAACAAGAAGATTTGATTATAAATTTAATTTTTAAGATTAATGATATTAAGAAGATAAAAAAGGAAATGTTAAGAAATTTAATTGCTCCAAATATTAAGATAACAATTAGTACTGAAGAAAATATCATTTTAGATTATTATGATTTCTTTAAAGAAATTTTATTATTGTTTAAAGATAATCAAGCTAAATTATTTTTTCAAAAGGAGAATTTAATAGTTGGTAAAGAAAGAGTTTACAAAATCCCTGAAAAAATGAACTTAAGATCTAAGTGTATTGTAACTGATCTGTTATCTCTTCAAATTGATATTGATAAAATTGTAAAAAAATATGGATTTAGTTCAACGATTAGAAAAGTTTTTTCAAAAGCTGCTAAAACTGTGTTTAAAGGAAACTTACTTCAAAGAGAATATTTTGATGAAAATTATGAAACAATATTTAGTTTTATTAGTGAAGAAGATTTATGTTTTAATCATGCCAAGAATAATATTTTAATTAAGACTGATAATAAAAATGATATAATTAATTCTTATTTAGACTCCATTAAGAAATCAATTGGAATGTTTTGTATACAACAAGAAATTATCTTAAAATCATGTGGGATCCCCACAAATTTTAAAATTGCTTTTGACACAATTTCTGAAAAGAAGATTAAAACAGTTTCAGTAATTAATAATTTTTCCAATTTTCAAGAGGATTTAATATGCTTTGATTATACTTCTAAAAAAGAAAGAGAGGTTAAGTTAACTGATTTCTTATGATAATTAGAGAAGAATTTACAATTGATGCTTGGAAGAAGGCGTTAAAAGAGATTTTACTTAATGGAGTTGATTTTCAAGATGATGATGGAAGGGTTTGTCGTGAAGAATTTAGTTTGAAAATTGAAGTCCTTGATACACAAGATAAAGTTTACAAACCAATTCAGAAATTAAGAAAGTTTGATAAATGGTATTATCCAAATCTTCAAGAGTTAAAACAAACAATTCTAAGTAAACAAGCAAAAACCGGTTTTACTTATTCATATGGTCAAAGATTTTTTTCATTTAAGAATCAATTAAATCAAATTGATAACTTTATTATTCCTTTACTTAGGAAAAAACCAACGTCTAGAAGGGCAACAGCTGTGATCTATGATCCTTTGACTGATTCAAAAGAAAGTAATAAAGAAATACCTAGCTTTCTAAGTTTGAGTTTTTTAATTCGAGAAAATAAATTAAATTTATTTGCTACAATTAGATCATGTGAAATGTTTTTTGGCTGGCCTGCAAATATATATCAAATTTCTGTGATTCAAGATTATGTTGCTAAAATTCTAAATGTTAAACCAGGAATTGTTTCTTTTGCAATAATCAGTGCACATATCTTTTTAGATCAAGAAGATGAGATTTTAGAAGTTATTGATTAAGAATAAACTTATCCATTATAAGGAGTAACCAATGTTTCACTTGGCAAACCTTCTGGAAAAAGTTTTTCTGTGATTCCATAATCTCTTTCAATTAAGTCTCCATTTAAACCAGCAAAGGCTGATTCTAAGGTTTCCCAATCAGGTCTAATATCTGGATTCAAAATAATTTCTCCATTTGCCAAAGGGATTTTCATTTCTCTATTTTCTTTAAAGCCCGCAGCAATTAATTTATTAGTTAAAGCTTGATGAGTATGAGCAACAAAAATTCCGTGCCCTAAATGATTAGTAATAGGAGAGGTATCATCTAAAGGAGTAATAAAACAAGTTACACCATCAAGAATTCTATATTCTCCTTCATGATCAGAAAAATCAAAACCCAAAGAAAAGGTATAAAGGGACTCCTGCCCTAAGTTTTTTAATAATTTGAATGCTTGAAAACTCATTTCTCCAAAGCCATAAACTTCAATATGACCAAAACTAGCTAATAACTCATCTTTTATATCAAAGACTAATCTTTCACGAATTGGAGTGGAAGTAACATCATCTAATGATTGTTTTTCTTCAACTAAGGCAAGGGATTTCATTTATTACTCAGAAGTAAGAACCCTTTATAACTGTTTTGGTTATTTAGTATTTAACCAAAAAGTTTAAATAAACTACAAATGATTAAAATTCTGTTATTTATGAGGTGAAAAAATGTTAAAAGTTCTTATCGCTGATGACTCTGCCTTTATGAGGACAATCATCAAAAATTACATTAAAGAGTTTAGTGAGATTCAAATCATTGAAGCTGAAGATGGTAAAGATGCAATTTCAAAGTTTTCTGCTACAATTCCAGACGTTGTTTTCTTAGATATGATTATGCCTGGATTATCTGGTTTGGAAGTCTTAAAGGAAATTAAAAAGGTCAATAAGAAATCAAGAATTATTATGGTTACTTCAGTTGGTCAAAGTAAAGTAATTGAAGAAGCATTGAAAAATGGAGCTGAAAGATATATCACTAAACCATTTAAAGCTGAAGAAATTAAAAAAATAATCCAACAAAGTCTATAAAATGCACGATCAAGAGCTATTAGATATCTTTGTTTCTGAAAGTCAAGAAGAAATTAAAAATATTAATAAGATAGCTTTAGATTTAGAAAAAGGATTTAATAAAGCATATGTTGATGAGATTCTACGATTCTTTCATACACTTAAAGGAAATGGAGCTTCTCTAAATTATACTAGGTTTTCTGATACTGCACATTTAGCTGAAGACATTTTAAAAGAAGTTAATTCTCAAAAGATTGCAGTTAGTAAAGATTTAGTTAATTTCTTATTAAAAGCATCAGACTATTTAGAAGGGTCATTAAAAAAGATAATTAAGACTGGAAAAGAAGAGACAAAAGAAAATGGACTTGATGATTTAATTCCTGGTTTGAAAAATAAAAAAGTTAAAATTCGACAAAAAGATATTGATGTTAAAAAGTTTGAATTTCAAACACCTGATACTTTACGTGTTAAAAATGATAAACTCGATAAACTTTTGCATCTGAGTAGTGAGCTTAAGAATTCTGTTGAAATATTAAATGAAGAAAAGCTTACTATCTTAAGAGAGAAGCTTAAGAAGATTAGTAGGGAGCTTCAAGATGAAATATTAGAATTAAGATTGATTTCTTTAGATGAAGTATTTAGTAATTTTCCTAGAATGATTAGAGAACTTGCTAACTTAGAGAAAAAAAGGATTCATTTTACAATGAATTGTAATGATATTAAACTTGATAGGAGTATTATTGAAAACCTTAATGGTCCAATGGTTCACATTCTTAGAAATTCAGTAGATCACGGAATTGAAGTTTCTGAAATTAGGCACGAAAAAGGTAAAGAAAAGACTGGAAATATTTCAATTAATGTTGAGAAAGGAAAGGATTCTGTTTTAATTTATATTAAAGATGATGGGAAAGGATTAGATCATGAGAACATACTAAGAAAAGCAATTGAAAAAGGAGTTGTTGATTCTAAAAAAGCTCAAACATTAACTAAAAACGAAATCATTGATTTGATATTTAAAACAGGATTTTCTACAAAAGAAAAAACTACTAAAATATCTGGGCGAGGAATTGGTATGGATATTGTCAAAAAAGCCTTGAAGAGAATTGGTGGAGACATTAAAATAAATTCTAAAAAAGATCAAGGAATGACAATTACATTAAAGTTACCCTTAAGTTTAGCAATTATGAATGTTTTAGTAATTAAAGATAAAAATCTAACTTTTTCTATTCCATTAATTAAAATAAACTCTATTGTTAATTTTAAGGAAAAGGATTTAGTTAAAGGGAAATATGAGTTTAAAGGAGAAAAGATTAAGTTTACACATTTATCTAGATTATATAATAAAAAACCATCTAAGATTAATTCTGTAATTTTTATAGAAAAAGGAAATAAAGTTATTGCTTTAGGGGTTGAGGAAATTCTTGAAAAGAAAGAAATCTTAATTCAAAAGCTAGATAAGTCAATTGAAAAATTAAATGGTATTGGAGGCTTAACAATTAACTCAGAAAATGAAGTTTGTTATGTTTTAGATACTGATAGTTTACTGTTTTGAGGCAAAAAAAAATGAAAGAAGGAGATATGTTATCAGAAATTGCAAATATTGGATCAGGAAATGCAGCAAGAGCTTTATCAAAATTTAGTGGCAAAGAAATTAATCATTTAAAGCCAGTAATTAATATCTTCAAGGATAAATTCAAATATTATGATTTATTTGATGAGAATATTGAAGTTGTATCATCTTCAATTAGATTTCAAGGAGACTTTAAAGGAATTACTGTTTTATTATTTCCAACATTTGATGCATTTAAATTAATAGCATTAATATCAAAGAAAGTTAAGTTAAAAATAAGTAATGATTTGAGTTCTTATAAATCTGCCTTTGATGAGACTGCTAACATATTCACAGGTGCTTATATGACTGCTATAAGTGATTTGATAAAGACT
>Ga0233437_1006861_pt1 | contig 11368 bp, 9 predicted proteins | sample SI_122_August201_FD_182714 | JGI IMG/M metagenome (GOLD analysis project Ga0233437, IMG submission 182714) | Seawater microbial communities from Saanich Inlet, British Columbia, Canada - SI_122_August2016_200_MG | ecosystem: Environmental > Aquatic > Marine > Inlet | place: Canada: British... | reverse complement strand
TAGTTGGTGAAATACAGCAGAAAAGATTACAGGGGCAATGCCCCTGCACCTTGCTTACTTTTTCAATTGCTGCGCAATTGGAAAAGTGACCACGTGCGTATATGGGAATCTTATCGAAGCCGAGGAACCAATAAAGGAGCCGCATGATGAAGTCGAAATCCGGTAGTATGAGCCGTCGGGGATTTCTCGGCGCCGCTGCAGTGAGTGGGGCGATGGTTAATACAAGCATGGCCGCGGCACAGGGGAAAGCCGCTGAGCTAGTTATTCATACAGACCGGGGGAAAGAAACGATTAGCCGCCATCTGTACGGACATTTTTCGGAACATTTGGGGCGGTGCATTTATGGGGGCTACTGGGTTGGTGAGGATTCACGCATTCCCAACGTGCGTGGAATCCGGACCGATATTGTTGACGCACTGAAAAAAATTCGGATTCCCAACCTCCGGTGGCCCGGTGGCTGCTTTGCGGACTATTATCATTGGAAGGACGGGGTTGGGCCGAAGAGTGAACGCCCTGAAATGCTGAACCTGTGGTGGGGCGAAGTGCTCGAAAACAACCATTTTGGCACGCACGAGTTCATGGATCTGTGCGAGCAACTCGAAACCGAACCCTACGTTGCCGGCAACGTAGGCAGCGGCACGGTGCGTGAAATGCAGCAATGGGTGGAATACCTGACTGCTTCCAAGGGGCCGATGGCCGACTGGCGCCGGAGCAATGGTCGCGCGCAACCCTGGCGTGTGCAATATTGGGGCGTCGGCAATGAAAACTGGGGATGCGGTGGCCGGATGCGGCCGGAAGTCTACGCTGATTTATATCGACAGTATTCCAATTATGTGCGGGATTTCGGCGACAACAAAATGTACAGAATTGCGGGGGGAGCCAACCGGGGAAATTATACATGGACCGAGGTGATGATGCGCGAAGCCAAGCGATTCATGCAGGGGCTGTCGGTGCATTATTATACGTCCAATCGTCATCCGAAACTGGGCCTGCAGGGATCAGCTACCCACTTCAAGGAGGACGAGTGGATGTTTTTCCTGAAAGCGGCCTGTGCTATTGATGAACTGATGAAGAGCCATTCAGAAATTATGGATGATTTTGATCCTGAAAAGCAGGTGGGCATGGTGCTCGACGAATGGGGAAGCTGGTATGCCGCCGAGCCCGGAACCAATCCACGGTTTCTCTATCAACAGAATTCGCTGCGGGATGCGCTCATTGCCGGTATTCATTTGAATATATTTAACGGCCATTGTGAACGGCTGAAGATGGCTAACATTGCCCAGACAATTAACGTGCTGCAGGCGATGATACTGACGGACAACGAGAAAATGCTGCTGACGCCCTCCTATCATGTGTTTGATATGTATCAGGACCATCAGGACGCCACGTTGCTGCCGGTTGACCTTGATTGTGGCGAGTATACCTATGGCAAGGATGCGTTGCCGGCGCTTAATGCATCTGCATCCAGAAGCAAGTCCGGTAAAATACTCCTGACCCTGTGTCATCTTGATCCCAACAGGTCCTGCACAATTCAGTGCAGGGTGCAGGGTGCCGGCAGCCATAATGTGGCCGGCCGTATTTTGACCGCCGATACAATGACTGCGCATAACACATTTGACCGGCCGAATGCAGTGGAACCCAGAGACTTCACGGGTGTGACCATTGCGAATGGCGGCCTCACGGTGGAGGCGCCGCCAATGTCTGTCATAGCCCTCACGATAGGGTAGGGACGTTTAGCAACTCTAAGGCAATCAGCAAAAGCCCCCGCAGTGTTTACTGTGGGGGCTTTTGTGTAATCATGAATTTTAATGGCGCCGATCATTTGCTGTCGAAGTATTGATAGTACACTTCGCACAGGTGCGCGCCGAACTGCTCCCAGTTCTTTCCAGAAGGATAGTCCTGTAAATCTTCGAGCCATTTGGAACTCAATTCATGAATACAGGCATTGATGTTATACCTGGAGACCAAGCCGCCGCTGAATCCGCCCGTATGCTGACTGATGACGAATTTCTCTTTTTGTGTATAAGGAATTTGTTCCTTCATGAGGGCGTGATATTTTCGCATGTGTGCAATGTAGCTGGCGTTTTCCTTCTCTTTCCTGCTGGTAATAATCACGCCTGCACTCGCATTATGAAAATCTATCGCGAGTTCCGGTAGCGTTCCGGCAGCGGCCATGCGTTGCAGCCATCCTTCCAAAGCATGGTTTTCCGGCGCCAATGTTTGAACTGCCGGTTTATCCCATTGCCGGTTTAAATCCATCCCCTTGCTGTTATAGCGTGCCCGGCCCCGGACAACACCATCTTTGTTGGTCATGGGCAGTACATATACACAGTACCGGTCCAAATACTTTTTGGCTTCCGCATTGCCCCTCAGCAGCCGTTTCATCAGACCTTGCACCACCCAGTTACCGCCGGATTCCCAGGGATGACACCTGGCGCGCAGCAGCAGCCGGTGTGGTGCGCTGGGGTTCCCGATACGTACAATTTCCAGTGACCGTCCCTCAACCGTAGCGCCGATTGTAGTAATGTCCACGAGCGTATTGTCGCGAATATCAGCAAGGAAACGTTCCAAATCCGTTGTGTCATAGGGCTCGATGCGCGCAACATGCATTGTCGTTTCATCCATGGGTACGGTGCCGACCATACTGTTTTCATCACGGAGTTCCATTGGCAATGCCCGCCAGTGCACACCATCGGAAGAAATCATCGTATGGTTTACCATACGCGTTGCGGCTCGTGGCAAATTATCGATAATAATAGTCTGTTGGGAGCCTTTGGGCGCTTCAATACGAAAATGCCAATGGCTGGCAACTCTGTCTTGATATTCATCGGATCGATGTTGATTGATCCGTAAGTGATCATAGAGCATAGAGATGTGTATGCGCCCCTGGTCATCGAATTCCCATGTGAGTGGCGAGGCATTTTCAAAATTTGTATCGATATATTGCAATCCCGATGCACCGATTGCAGTGTGTAAAGGGAATAATATTATGCATGCGATAACCAATGTTGGCAACAAGGTTGCAGTTACAATTCGAAGATTGAGATTCATACACATGGTTCACCTGCCTGAGACGTGAGAGTGATTGATACCAGGAATAACATAGATTTGATGAAGAAAGCAATAAACGATTGCATTATACGCACGGCGATAGTGATAAACAATGGAATTATTGACCGGAATGGTTGTTGCCAGTTCGATTGATGCCAATGACTGAGTCGTCATTATGGTTGTATAATTGGAATAGGGAATTGACTTCATGTCAGGCAATACATACCCTTGTGGGGCTTTTTCATATTGCCATTTGAACGTAGTTTCCACATATTCAGTTGGGAGATTGTACGCATACCGTATCACTGCCTCTCATCCTGAAAGTCAAACCTTCAGTACATAAACGGTTGGAGTTCCGCAATGGTGACTAGCCTGACCAGATTATTCAGCATTTCAGTTCTTTGTTCTCTTCCTTTCGCATTTCCCCTGACCGGCGGAGACCAGCCCATGTGGAGCGATCACTCGCGCAACATGGTATCTTCCGAGACCAATATCCCCGCTACATTCAATCCTGAAACGGGGCAGAATATCAAGTGGTCTGTACCGCTTGGCACTCAAAGTTATTCCACGCCTGTTGTCGCAAACGGAAAAGTGTTTATTGGCACAAATAACGGGAAACCTCGTGATTCACGCCATGATGGTAAATATGGAGTGCTGTATTGTCTTGACGAAACAGACGGCTCACTGGTGTGGCAGTTGATAACGCCAAAAATTCAGGGTGATAAATTTAAAGATTGGCCCACCGCCGGCATGAGTTCACCGGCAACGGTCGAAGGCAATCGGGTGTATGCCGTTGGCAATCGTGCCGTGATATACTGCCTGGATATCAATGGTCAGCGTGACGGCAATGACGGACCTTTTACCGATGAAGGCTCAATAATGGTATTGCCGGGAGAGAAACCATTGGCGGTCACGTCGATTGACGCGGACGTCATCTGGATGCTTGATATGCGACAGGAACCGGTCGGCATGTACCCGCACGATGGCTCCCACAGTTCCATTCTCATTGATGGCGATTTGCTCTACCTGAATACCGGCAACGGCGTAGATAACACGCACCGGAAAATTCGCCGCCCTAATGCCCCCAGCCTGATTGTTGTTGATAAGCGCACGGGGAAACTCGTTGCCAAAGACAACGAACGCATGGGACCCAGAATTGTACACGCCACCTGGTCTTCACCATCTATGGCAGAGGTTGGCGGCCAAAAGCAAATCATTTTCGGGGGCGGCAACGGCATCTGTTACGGATTCAAAGCGCCTGCCACATCGCCCGCTGACAAAACGGCGCAAATGCTGGAGCGTCTCTGGCTTTTCAACTGCGATACCAATGCACCCAAAGATTCTCCCCATAACTACATGAAGAATCGGGAAGTCAGTGCCAGCAATATCAAGAGCATACCCGTGGTTCATAATAATCGCGTGTACGTGGCTGCCGGGGGCGATATCTGGTGGGGCAAAACACAGGCCTGGTTGAAATGTATCGACGCGACAAAAACCGGAGACATTACGAAATCCGGTTTGGTCTGGTCCTACGATTTAGTGAAACATTGCTGTTCCACGCCGTCGATTTATAACGATATGGTATTCATCGCCGACTGCGGGGGTTTTGTGCATTGCATCGATGCAAATACCGGCAAAGCATTTTGGCGGTATGATACCGGCGGCGAAATGTGGGCTTCGACTCTCGTGGTCGACGGCAAAGTGTTTGTTGGTAACCGTCGCCGGAAAATGTTTGTATTTGCGGCGCAAAAGCAAATGGAGCTGCTTGCCGAAATCAAGGTGGACAGTCCGGTTGACGCATCACCAATCGCTGCCAACAAGACATTGTACATTGCGACTCATCGCACACTGTATGCCATAGCACAGACAGGGCCATAAGTTCAGCAAATGTACGAATACGAAGGAGTAGCAGCTATGCCCTATAATTTGTTCCGTGCAAGTGTGGTTGCCCTGCTATTCTGTTGTTTGCAAATTGATCAAACCCGAGCAAAGTCGCGCCCTGTAACACGTGTTACTTTTTATTCGCAATCCGTGGCACGCGAGTTAGCATTCAATATCATTTTGCCCGCCGGGTATGAAAGCAGTGGCAAACGATACCCGGTGCTCTACTTGCTGCATGGGCGTGGCAGTAATCTGGACTCTTGGGTTGAAATGGGCGTCGCTGAATATGCATCGTCATACGACCTTATTGTAGTAATGCCGGATGTGGGCGCTTCCTGGTACGTGAACTGGGTGGAGAGCAGCGGCGGGGAGAAAAATGATTGGGAAGATTATATTACCAAGGATTTGATTGGTTACGTAGACAGTCATTTCCGGACGTTTGCAAGGCGGGCGGGGCGCGCCATTGACGGGGCTTCAATGGGAGGGTACGGAGCGCTCGCGCTTGGTCTTATGCACCCGGATCTATTTTGTTCAATCAATAGTCACTCCGGAGGACTGCGATTTATCGATCGGCTTCGCGCCCATCTGAATGGTGAGAGCGATGATCCGCTCATTTTCAGTCCGGAGAAAATCGCGACACTCAAGGCAGAAGCGAAGGCCACCAATTCACTCAAAGGGCGAACACCTCAGGGACGTATGGTCACGACTCTGGATGAGTGTGATGCCATAGATCCGTTTCATCTCATATTGACCGTTCCCCCGGATCAACTTTCCGACATTCGTCTCGACTGCGGTCTGGATGAAAGCCTTCTTGAGTATTCAAGGAAATTCGCCGAACTGCTGATGGAACACAAAATTCCATTTACTTACGCGCAGGCGCCGGGACGTCATGACAGTGAAAACTGGACCCGTGCGGTGCAACACTCGATGGCCCATCAGTATGGCGTGATGATGAAACAACTTGGCGGTATGCTTCCGGTAGATTGATTTGATGTATCCGTAATGATGTGGAGGTAACAATGGCTGTATTGAAAGGTTTGGCAGGCGTACTATGTGCATTTGTGGTTCTGTCTGCCGGCATGTCGGCAGCAGAACCGCTGCAGGCGGCTGGGCGTCCCAATGTGGTGATCCTGTTTGCCGACGATATGGGATACGGTGACCTGAGTTGTTTTGGGCATCCAACCATCCGCACACCCAACCTGGACCGCATGGCGCAGGAAGGGATGCGCTTGACCTCCTTCTATGTCGCGGCGCCTGTGTGCACGCCGTCCCGTGTGGGCTTGTTGACGGGGCGGTACCCCATCCGCGCGGGACAGCCCGGCAATACCGGCCCCGGAAAAATGGGCGGCCTGCCGCTGACCGAGATATTGATTCCACAGGTGTTGAAGCCCCTGGGCTACAAGACTATGATTGTCGGTAAATGGCATCTGGGTTATCAGCCGGAAGAGTATTTGCCATACAAACGCGGATTTGATCACTGGTACGGCCTGCCCTACAGCAATGATCACAAGCGACCGTTTGTTGATACGGACGTCCCTTTGTGGCTGTATCGGGACTCGGAAAAAATCGAATACCCTGTGGTGCAGGAAACCCTGACGGAGCGCTATACCGATGAAGCCATCAAGTTTATCAAGGCTTCAAAGGGCTCACCCTTCTTTTTGTACGTTCCCTATGCCATGCCGCACTTGCCCGTGAGTGCTTCCGGGAAATTTCGCGTCACTTCCCGTGCCGGCCTGTACGGTGATGTTATCGAAACGATTGACTACAGCGCCGGCCGTATTCTGGAAACATTGCAATCCGAAGGGCTGGATGATAATACGTTAGTAATTTTTACCAGTGATAACGGGCCCTGGCTGAACTTGCCGGACCGGATGCTGCAAGACGGCAACGAGTGGTGGCATACCGGCAGTCCGTCGCTGTTGAACGGCGCAAAGGGCACAACATATGAAGGCGGGCACCGGGTACCTTTTATCGCCCGCTGGCCCGGGACGATTCCGCCCCGCCAGATTTCATCGGATATTGTCTCATCGCTGGACATTTTTCCAATGGTTGTGAAAGCCGCCGGTGGAGATGTTCCGCAGGACCGCACTATGGACGGCAGCGACATTTTGCCCTTTTTGCAGGGACAATCGGCGTCGCCCAGAAAAGAGTTCTTTTACTGCGTCGGGAAAAATCTGCAGGCAGTGCGTGAAGGTCCGTGGAAATATCGCGAAGTGAGGAATGTCATAGAATTGTATCATCTTGACCGTGATCCCGCTGAAAAGTATAATGTGGCGGAACGGTACACCGATATAGCCGCGCGGCTACAGGCAAAGCTGGAGTCGTTTAAAGAATCAGTGCATGATAATTAATTTCTTGATTAGCCGAGTATTTCCAAAGCCCTCACAGTGATTGCTGTGGGGGCTTTTTGTTCTTGCTTTAGGTGATTTACTTCATCACATTTTGCTAACTGGTGGGTACTGTATTTATTCAGCTTGAGGTGGTTACGGTTGAAGACCAGAATACGACAATGGATCACGTGCTGTGCTTTTTGGTGCCTGATTGTTTTACCGGGATTTCTGTTTGCGCAGACCTATGACGAAGTGCGTCTGGTTAACGGTAATCTTGTCCACGGTACGATCATTGAGGAAAACAACCGGGACGTGACCATTGAAGTTACGGAAATTATGATTTTGTCGGATGCTGATACCTATCAGCGATTCAGCCGAAATGGTCTTCCCGTTACCATTTCCAAATCTGACATCACCGGGATACAGCGTGATATTATTAGTCAGGATAGCAGCGATACCGCGGATGAGGTCACAAAAAGTATACTGCTGACCGTGGATACGGCGATTGAGATCGCCATGGACAAGAGCTACCGCATCCGCCTGTTGGAGCTTGGGATAGAGCGAACTCGCCTGCGATTGCGATCCAGCATGGCCGGTTTGAAGTCGCGCGTATCCATGGAACTGCAAGCGCCGGAAATCAGCGCTGTTTCGGAAGAGAAGTGGAACAGCAGTCTGAAGAAGAGCGAGATCGTCCACGAAAACACCCGGCGTTGGCAGATGGACCTGTCAATTCGTCAGCCGGTGATGGTGTTTGGAAATCCGACAAACGGATATTTGTCGCTGAATAACAAAGTCTATAAATATTTGCAGACAGACGGCCAGACGGATGTAGATTACTATAACCGCTTTTTTGCCAAATTTGAACAGCCAATATTTTTACCCAACCGTCTGAAAAATGATATCGAAAGATCAAAGTTGGAACTTGAGCAGAGTGAAATCGATTATATCGAAGACCGTGTTCATTTGATTGATCGGATGTTTGACGATTATTACGAATTGTTTGAGTTAACATTCAAGGGCAACGTGTATCACCGGCGAGTGGAAACACTGGAAATAATTGAACAAATGACCAGAACGCTGGTGAAACAGGATCCGTCCCGCGCGATTGAATTGACACAGGTGCAGGTTGAACTGACCAATACAAAAGAACGGGTACTGCAGAATAGCAGCATGATCCGCCATGCGACTACCGAAATTAAAGAGAGCCTGCACATGACGTCGCAAGATTCGATCTATATCGACCCGGCTGTTACCATTACCCCGGTTGAAGTCGACGTCAATCAGGCGATCCAGTATGGATATACGCTGCACCCGAGCCTGAAGACGCGGGAAGCCTTCATGAAGAGAAGCGAAATCTCACTTTCCAACAGTAAAGGGCACGATGGATTCCACATGAATCTTGAAATGACATATGGTCTCGAAAATAATGAAGACCAGTTTGATGAAATCTGGGATAAATATGACAAGAGTCATTCGGTTTCGTTGAGCGCCCATGTACCTGTTTTGGACTGGGGGCGCCGGAAGAACCGTATCGGGGCCGCGGAAATTATGGTGGAGCTAAATAACGTGTGGACCGAAGAAGTCAGGGATAACCTTACCAGCAATATTATCAGCGCCGTCGATCGGCTGCGGGAAAACCAGCAGCGGATTCTCAATATGCAGAACAGTGTTGGGATGGCTTCGGATATTACGGACGTTGGTCTTCAACAATTTCAAGCCGGAGCAATCAATGCCCAGGGATTGATGATGATGTTGTCGACCCAACTGGAAACCGAATTGAACTTTCTGGCCGCCTACTTGTCCTATCGACGGTCGCTGCATTCGCTGATGCTTCGGACGTATTACGATTATGAAAATGACATGTCTCTGTTTGAGAAATTTGGTGTGGATTCGTATTATACCAATGACTCAGAGAAGAAGGCTGAGGGCGGCAACATGAACGTTCCGTTCTGAAATACTGTCCAATGACGGGAGAGTCTGTATATGGCAAAAGCACGGCATTGGGAAGAAAGCGGCTACCGGTGAAGAGGTGATTAGCAGCAATATGAGTTTTTACGGCGATCCAATATTTGACAAGATGCACTATATCATAGCCGATTTTCTTGACGCAGACCAATTTGACATTACAGAGGAACAGGTTGAAGAAATCGCTGCATTGGATCGCGCCGCGGCAATGTCGAATCCGCGCATGAAAGTTGCCATTGTGGCATCCGAGAAGCATATTCAACAACTGGCCGCATTGTATGTTGATTCGTCACAGGGCTCTCAGTGGAAATCAAAAATATTCGATAACCTGGAGGATGCCCGGCAGTGGGTCTTGTCCTGATGCTCGAAGCAGTCACCGGTAAAATAGATAAGCTTCGATTGCCCTCACAGCATATGCTGCGAGGGCTTTTTCGTATTGCCATTCTCCCATAGCTTTACGAACTTTGCACAGCGAGCCTTTATTATTTCAGATCAATCAAGGAGTACCTACAACATGTTACAGTTGATAAAGTCAGTAATGTTGAGCGCCATTGTGATTATCCTAAGTACGGGCATTATGCACTGTGGTGCAGAGCCATCAGAAACGGTATCGATAGATGTGAACAATATTATCAAGAGCAATGTGCGCAAGGGGGCGGGCGGCGCCAATTTATGCTGGCTGCTTGATACGGATTTGAAACGACCGAATGCAACACCATTCTCGGAAGCAATTACAGAGTTGGGCTGCGGTTCCCTGCGATTCCCATACGGGCATTTGGCGGACAACTACCTGTGGCACTCCCCGCCCTTTGATGAAATTGCAAATGGATTGCGCCCCAAGGTAGGCACGCTTGAACAAGCGCCCGGAGGCTGGGACTGGGCTGTTGACGTTGATGGCTATTTTACTTCGGCGATGGATTTTGATGAGTTTATGATGTTGTGTAACAACCTGAACATCAAACCGCTTGTGGTGATAAACATCTTCTCCTATAAATATGATGGAGGGCCGACCTACGAAGAACTGAAACGCACTGCCGTTGAGTGGGTAAAATATGCAAAGCTCAAGGGCTACCATGTTGACTATTGGCAGCTTGGCAATGAAATTGATCACCATCAGGACATTCTCCCGCGGAAAGAATATGAGAAGCTGTATGTCGATTTCGTATCGGCGATGAAGGCGGTCGATCCAACAATCAGAACAGGCCCGGGTATTCTCAGCAAAACCATCTACTTTGAAGAGATAATGACACAGGCGCCGCAACTTGTTGATTTCGTTTCCGCTCACCAATACATGTGGGGATTCCAGGATAGTTGCGCAACCTATCCCCTGTGGAAGGAATACAGCAATCGGTTTGTCCCCAATATTGAACGGATGCAAAACGTCGTTTCGAAATCATCCAAACCGGAAATGGATATTGTTATTACGGAGACCGGCGTGTCTCCAGTGAATGACAAACTTGGGAAAATCAATAATACCTACAAAGCTTTGTGGTGGTTTGAAGTGTTGATGAATGAAATTTGTGTGCCGAACGTATCGTACAGCTATTACTGGGGTACCCATAGTCCCTGGAGTGGATCGGTTGATAATGATGATGGCGATGCCGCAGTGCTGCTCCGGATTGACGACAATACGCGCAAACCAACGGGTGAGATTGTACGTATTGTGAATGACGGCCTGCTGGACAATATGATAGCCGCGACCACAGCATCCAAATATATTCGGACCTATGCCACGGCAAATGCATCCGGTAACGCGGTGAACATTTTTCTGATGAACAAGAATATTGAGCCGGTGGATATTGTCATTAAACTGGAAAATGATTCCGGTCAGGCCAGAACGTTCAGTAGAATGGCACTTGCAGGTAAGACACCCGATGATCGCTCGCCGGAATATCAGCAGTATCCGGAGATTGATGTAAGCAGCGATAAAATTACACTGCAACTGCCGCCATTGTCGGTGACTGTTTTGAAGCAGGCCAATTGACCGGTCCGGTGATTACTTTGAAGATCGGTCCTTTTCCCTGGTGTCCTGTTGGTCGGCTCTTTTGGTTTTTTTGGCACGACGTTTTTTCGGCGGATCCCTGTGATAGGATGATTGTTTGGACTCATAGATATCTGAAGCGGCGGAGAAACAGGTAGAA
>Ga0233437_1006854_pt1 | contig 11377 bp, 13 predicted proteins | sample SI_122_August201_FD_182714 | JGI IMG/M metagenome (GOLD analysis project Ga0233437, IMG submission 182714) | Seawater microbial communities from Saanich Inlet, British Columbia, Canada - SI_122_August2016_200_MG | ecosystem: Environmental > Aquatic > Marine > Inlet | place: Canada: British... | reverse complement strand
GACATTATCTATCGTATTTGTGGCGGTGACATCGTCTGCGTGTCTTGCTACGGTAATGTTATTCGTTCCGGCATTATACCCAGAATCCTTAATGAAGAACCTACTTCCTGCAAGGACAGTGGCAAGCTTCGGAAGTGTTACGGTTAACACACCTGTTGCAGTCCTGGTACACTCAATCCAGAAGTCAGTTTCAAGGACGGTATAAGTAGCCGTGCCAGAAGGAATATTGGTGGTTTTCACTCGTTGTTTTCCCTTTATCCAGGTTTCGAGTTTATTGGTGTCCTCAGTCCACCGCTGGGCTTCTACTCCACCAGCAGTTACTGCCCACTGGTCTGCCCCAGGAGTGAAATTCCCAGTATCCAGGTCACCATTAATAGTATACAGAGCCGCAGCAGCAGAACTTCCACTGAGTAGCATATAGAAGCCACCACCGCTCAGAGACTGATACCCTGTGGTGGCCATCATTGAGTGGCCAGAACCATTCACAGCAAATCGCAAATTATCTGACCCTTGAGAGTAACACCCATTCTGACCAGTGCCTACTGTCCAATCTGGATATGTGGCGTTATTTGCGTTGAATCCTGAATTGATTCGTAGCTGACACGCTTCAATATCATCAGTATTTTCAATAACAGAGAACCAGGATTTATCTGAAGCTACTCCTCCATACACCGAGAGAATATTTGAGGCATTGGTCACGGTATCGGAATCGACAATAAGTTTTATCCCATCCCCAGTTAGGGTTGCCATAGTTATGGTAAGGACCGTTTCACTGGTAGCATCAGAAACATAGGCTGACGCAGTCTTATTCAAAGTCCATGCAGTAGAAGCTCCTTCTTTAAACACAATAGATTGACCAGTACCCCCAACAAATACGAGGTCAGTACCATCAAAAGACTGCTTGAAATCATTTCCTGATCCATAGGTATCAGGGATATTATCATCCCTGCGTTCTGGTATCTTCTTTCCGTTGATATAGAGTGACATAGTATCTCTCCTTAGATTTCCTGGGTTACGATTCTCAGGCCAAAGGTCCGGTCCTCCGTGTTCGGGAAGGCAACTGCAATCTCGTCCCCACTCTCAAACAGAAGCTCACCATCAGGGATGAAGACAATATCGGTAGCTGAACTCTCACTTGGATCTACTGAGAAGAGGACCGTATCGTAGGCTACTCCATCAGTAGCATCCAGAGTAATTGAGAAGTCCTCCGAGGTAGTGGGTGCAATGTTGAAGTGACAGGTGACTGATACCAGCTTGTAGTTGGTGCTGAGTGAGGTTGTAGTGGCAATTGCACCAGAAACTGCTGTTGCATTGGTTACTGTTGGTGCATTGGCTCCTGCTGAGGATGCTTTAACATTCACATTCAAGTTACCGTTCACATCGCTCTGAAGGACGGTAGCATCGCCGTCTGCATAGGTTGTCGGGCTTGCCCGATACTCTCCACCAACAGGGATGAAGGGTGGTGTGGCAGGCATTGCTGAGTCGTCTACAGCGATACCAAGTTCTGTGGTTCCGTCCCAGAGTTTTGATTTCCCCAGGAGTTCCCTTTTGACTGACATGGCAAGTGCGCCAACATCATTGGCATCTACCTCATCCGTTGAAGCAATACCCATAATAGCAAGGCCCTTTGACGAAGCAACAGTAAACTCAGCAGAATCATCTGTGTAGTCTGTAAGTTCAACGGTGCTGATAAGTCTGCCATTTGCATCAGTCTGAAGGATTGCAGAATCCCCATCACCATAGGTGGGAAGGGTTGCGTTATATGCTCCAAGGACCTGAACACCTTTGGTCTTAGCGACTGCGTTATCTGTAGCGATAGGGAGTTCATCAGTACCATCAGTGATCTTCACAAAGCCAGCCCGGGTGTTTGCATCAAGGGTAGGCATGGTGTTGGTTCCATCGGTTGGCCTGATATATACTGCATTGCCAATAGCAACGTCAGCATCCCCTTGCTGAAGATTTGCATTCACATTGAGATTATCATGGGTGGCCTGGGCAACAATCAAGTGCCTGTTGACCGTCATGGCCAAAGCACCAATATCTCCAGAATCAACAGTGTCCGATGTAGCAAATCCCATGATTGCCAGGGCCTTGGAAGTACCAGCGGTGAACTCAGTAGAGTCGTCTGTATAGTCATTCAACTCAACAGAAGTAATCAACCTGCCGTTTACATCAAAGTGAAGAGGGACCGCATCGTTATCATCGTAGGTATCCATTGATGCTTTATAAATACCACCTTCAATAAGGACGTTTGGCGTAGCAGTTGCCGTTGCATTATCTACAGCAACACTTACGGTCTCTACCCCATCGCCAATCGCCGTATACATACTTCTGGCAACGGCATCTCCAGCAGGGGTAGCATTACCACTTACATCTGTTTGAATAACCCTGAGATTCCCAAGAGCATCGGTCGTAAAGGGAATATAATCACCGGTGGTCCCTGCAAGGGCCGCTGCGGTATCAACACGAACTGCAAGGCACTGCATACCCTCATCACCTGTGGTGTGGGCTGTATCTTCTGCATAGATCGCATCACTGGAGACCATCAAGTGACCGCTACTATCGGTCTGAAGAACGACTGCATCACCGTCTGTGTAGACGGTAGCAGCAGCACGATATTCCCCACCGATCGGAAGAAAATGAGGTGTAGCAGGCATAGCCGCATCGTCTTTTGCAATATGCAATGCCTGGAACTTATCAGCAGTGACATCCAAGCCACCAACACCTTGATAGGTATCATCTACAGCAGCGAGAGAGATACCATTTGCATAGACAAAGGCATCTGCCTGATCACCTGCTGTATCCTTGAAGGCGGAGACATCAACATTGACATTACCATCAAGGGTGAATGATGCGTCGGCAATGCTCACTCGAAGAATGCTTAGATTAGCGTTATCTGGATCGACAATAGAACTAACACTATCTGCTTTTCCAGTTGACATGTTGATTGCTTCTAACATACTCATACTATCAAACCTCGCAGGTTGTTATTGTATAGTATTGATCGTAATTTCTTTTCATTGCTCGTGAATAAGGTAAGTGTGAATGAAATAAAAAATAAGGATGGGTACAAGTGTACCCAACCCATTACTCTGCTTGTCTACGGACTATGCCAATAGACGGTCTGCCACATCCAGGGCTTGGCTGTTCCGATCCACTGAGCGAACCAATGCCGCTTGCGGACCATCGAGTCAAAGCCTTTGGAAAGGTCATTGAAGGCCGTGAGGTCTTCGCTGGTCTGGAGGATAACAGGCTTCATCCTATCTCCACCCCGTCTGAGCTGGGCAAGACCCCAGGCATCAGTATCGGTGATCTCCTTCAGGACAACAACATCGAACCGGCCTTCATAGACATTGGCGGTTGGGAACTTTTTTGTTGCCCCCCAGGTCGTACCCCGGTCGCTGTAGAAGACAGTGTTTGAGTTGGCAATGGCCCGAGCCGTCTCTTCCAGAGCAGGAGGTACAATAAGGGTATCAGGAATAACATCAATGAAATCCCCATTGAACGCTGTTAGATTCCTCATGGCCGCAACGGTGGTGGTGATATTCGCCATCGTGAGCTGAGAACTCCCCAGGTTGGTCTGAGTACCGCCTGCACCGGTGGGATGCAAGGCAGAAGCAAAGGCAACGCCATCATATCCTTCCAGGGTCTCAATATCAGCGAAGACCGTACCCACCAGGGACATCTTCTTTCTCAGCACATCGACCGGAAGCATACGTACTCCCTCGATAAAGCCCGAGGTCATTCCGACCCTGAGCATATCCAAGGAGATGGTCGCATTACTTCCATAGGTCTTATTCTCCACACGGAAGGTCTGCTCCTTCAGGCTGGATTCATGCCAACGTTCTTTGATCTCCCTGGCCTGGGCAAAGGTTTCCATCCCCGTATGGAGGAAGGATTCAACAGGACCGCAGTTAAAGGGATAGACAACTTTTGCATAATCCCCCATCTGCTCCATCTCAGTAGCCTTCAGTTCGGTAAATGCCTTATTGAAGGTGGCCTGCCCAACGTTCCGAAGGGTGGTCAAGGCATCATTCTGTGTTAGAATTCCCATTAACTCGCCCCCCTGGAGAACGTAAGAATAACATCAACAACAGCAGCGACCTGTGGATCCTGACTTGGCAGAACCTCAAGGACCTTAGGAGAAGCAACAAGATAGGGAATCCTGATGTTTGAGCCAGCTTGGTCAGCACCAACCAACAGCGCACCAAGGGTATTGGCATTACTGCCGGCAAGAGCGACATGCCCTGTACCAGTAATAGCCACCCCTGCAATAAAGCCATTGGGGTCAGTCGTAGTTAGACCGACATCAGCAAGAGTTCCTGCGTTTGTCGCAGCGGTAATCACCTCTATCTGACAGTCATGGATGAGCGTGCCAGCGGGGATGGTCGGGCCACCAACAAGAGCAGTTGCACCGTTGGGGAGTGTGTACCGGATGGTCTTGGTCTGTACGACATCCTGGTTTGGAAGTACCCCAGCATAGCCATCAATACGGACCCAGCACCAGCCAGATGAATCGTACTTGACGATCTTTCCAACAGGATAACTGAAGTCTTCGGTCAGGGTAAGCGTTGCATTGTCAGTAGCATAGACTTCCTTTCCCACATCGGTCACGGCAACACCGGACAACGCAAGAAGGAAATCCCCGCTCTGATAGACCATAGCCTCAACAGAGCCGGCAGTTCCATCAGATTCGGTCTTCGCTTCGGCGCAAATACCTGCAAACATGGTATTATCGTCATTTGTCCAGCTTGAAAGATACCCGCTGGGAAGTCCAACGAATGTCCCTTCATAGACACTGGTACTGGCGGTCATGGGAAGATGGACTTCCCCGGCATTCCCACCAATGGGCCGTCTATCTACGTTTTTTGCAGTTGTGATCGCGGTCATTCTTTCACCTCGTTCTCAATAAGGAACTTCTCATATTCATCTTTGTCCGTGAATCCGCACATCTGGGCCGTCTTCTGATCGAAGGTGAAGACCTTCTTCTTCTCACGGTCTGCGGGATTCGCCTCATTGGGGTTTATCTCAGCGGCAAAGGTCGTTTCCTCTTCGCCGGGTATGAGCTTTGCAAGAGATTCAAGCATGGCCATATCATGGTCATTCCCAAAACTCTCTGCGGCAAACGTCAGCAGGGTGTCTCTTTTTGGCTTCGCTATCTTATCCGTGATAAGCGAGTTGTCAAACTTCAGAAGATACGCATCACGCTCAATGGAAAACTGCTTTTCCGTGAGCTCTTTGATCTCAGCGTCTTTGTCTTCCATCTGTTTGCTGAACTCGGTAGCCTTTTCGTCTTCCCACTGCTGTTGGGTGGCCTGGAACTCCAGGCGCATCTTTTCTTTCTCAGACTCTACAACTTCTGCCTGCATCGCCTGGAATTCAGCATAGGTATAGGTCTGCTCGGTAGGATTGGTTTCCTTTGGCATCTGTTCAACCTCCTGATGGTGGTCTTGTTCTTCCTGAGTTCTACACTCGGAAGCGAAATGTTCAATAAATGAACCGTCATAGGGAATGATACTAACGGGATCTTCCGCATTAGTCTCAAATTGGGAGAAATACGTATTCAATGCCGGTAATGACGTAACGGCGGGATCGTTCTTCCCCAAAAGGGCAATATGGGTTATCTCATGGCCACGAAGACCAATAGAACGTCCATCAAGGTATTTTTTCTTCATTTTCTCAACAAGAGTGGCAGAGAGATTAGAGAACGTGGCAAATAATTCCTTACCCTTTTTATGAATTTGAATACCCTGCCCTTTATTCTCCTCTTCAGGATCGTTATGCCCAATGATAATAGGAACAAATTCACGGGATCTATTCGTAGTCTCTACAATTTCCTCAAGGTCTTTTTCCGTATAGGTAAATGGAATTTCCTTGACGACCACCTTCTTCGTTCTCTCATCAAACACACGCAGGTATTTTTTATGTGTTCCTGCGGCGAAAATAGCAATATCAGGGACCGTTACTGTCTCAGCATCCATAGATACCCTCCTTGGATCGTAATGTATAATGGCCAGATACACGAGCAGCATTGGCCTCATCAGCAACCAGACATATTGTGGGCACAGAGTGTCTGGTAGATGAAGCTAACGGCTCAAGTGTACCTGGCGTAGTAATCATCGTTTGCCTTCACCTCGTTTGGGGAATTGAGGAAGGTCGTTTGGGGTTTTAGCATTGGAACCAGTAGTATCAAGTTGCTCTTCTTCAACTTTGGGTTCTATAGTCTTCATCGGAAGATCGCTTTCATCAAGACCGTTGATATAGGTAACGACCTCTCGTAATTCAGGGTCGATATAGCCCAGGACCCCTTCGGCATGGGTAGATGCGGTCAATGCGGGTGTAAGGACCCCTGCATTTCGTAATTGTGTGATTGTTTCCTGCCTACGTTGAATATCCTTATCTTTTAGTTCGGTAAATCGCCATTTCGGAATGTAGGCATCCTCAAGATCGAATTGCTTACGGATCAGCCGCTCGATAAAAATATTCAATTCGGTCTCTAACGGTCTCAGCAATACCGCAGTAAGATAATCATCACGGGCATCAACTTGTTCTTTTGCCAGGGCATAACTTCCACCTTCTTCACCACCAGTATTCGTACCCGGTACATTTGCACCAATACGCATTAAATTGGAAGTCTGTCGTACTACCCGGTCCCGGGCATCGAAAATAGTAGAGGTAGGTGTGATATATTGTAATTTATCTTCTGCATCAAGGGCAAATTTCGGTCTGCGATTGTTCCGATTCGCCGATCGAAGAAATTCCTCCCGACGTGTTAGCCCTGAAGAACCCTTATCATTGCCATTCTTGAGAAACCCAGCAAGGATATTCGTATTATGCTGAATATCGTTCACTTGCTGATACATATTCACGGTCGAGACAAAATAAGGATTATAAAACACTGCAAAGAGCGGTAGACCCCACCAACTCTTCATATAATGCTTCATAAACGCAAAGTAAATACTGTTCTCCCGGGGGACGATCCGAGAAGCCTCAACGTATTTTGCCGAATCTAATTCAAAGTTCGTTATCTTTCTGAATGGGCTGATCTTAATTTCCTTGATGTATTCCTGCGGAACAGGGATATACTGAAAATCTATATCCCCCTCACGGTCCATCAGGTAATTGATCGCAAGTAAACTCCCCCCATCCCAAGGGGCTGTTGCTAATTCAGCAACCATATCACGTAATTTACGGTCAGGAAGCACTTTTGCCAAGTATGCTTCAATAGCGTTCTTTTGTGGACTATCTGGGGTTTCAATTCGTCCCCATTTCCGAAAGGCACGTTCCCAGCTTCCCACGATCTCAGAGATAATGGGATCTAATCGCATTTCACCCCGTTTTTCCCAGGTGACCGTATCCTCGAAGTTCGGCTCAGGAATACCATAAGGGGAATCTTGATACTCAACTGCAAGGGTTGTGAGTTCTGCATATGCCTGGGCAGTTATATCTGTATCACTGGATGGGTGGGCTGTATCAGCTTGAAACTCAACAGAGCGGGAGTCAGACCCAGAAGAAGAGGTATTCTCGTCGATAGATGGTGATTCTTCTGTTTTTTTCTGTGGTTCGACCAAAAATAATACCTATTGTTGTTTGTGCCCTATTCGATCTCATCGGATTCTTCTATATATAGTTTCTTACTATTTGTACAATAACAGAAGCTATTTTCTCTTATACTAACCGTTCTGCATAGGGATTATGTGTGAATAGCTCATCCTGCTCTTCTTCAGCAAACGAACGGACGTTATTCATATAGATATTCGATTCCTCTTCATTATCCGCAGTCGATCGGATCGTGGTCAATCGGTTGGAAGTACTATCCTTTATCAATTCAACACAGCCCGCAGTGGCATCAGGACCATCATCATGGAGATGACTGCCTTTTAAGAGCGGGTCGAACTTCTCAAATTGCAAAATGAGTTCGGGATAGGTCTTCTGCCACATATCCGCAAAGAGTAAGGTTCCTTGGTTCCAATCAGGCTGTAAGCCCTCGATACGTCCTTGTTTATTGCTGTTATGCCAGATGATCTCAAATAAATAGTCTGCATTCCGGGCAAAGACCTCTTTTCTCAGAGCGTATTCAAAAAGACTGCTGGTCTGGGCTTTTGTTCTCCCTAAGCTATTTCCTTCTATACCAAACTTGGTAAAGGGAATTCGGGCTATTAATTCAGCTAATTGCTCAGCAAGAGCATCTAATGAAAGCCGTTCTAAGGTACTATCAGCCGTTACATACATCTCCCCCGACTCTTTATCTACTGCAATCACAATAACTGCTGAGAAATCACCCCCTGAACTACCTAATGCGGGATCACAAAATCCATACCAATCCAATCCCCCAGGTAGGGGAGTACGGTCCTTACGTTGTAGTTCTCCAGGGGTAAATGTCCGCATCTTATCAATATCGAACGTACTGCTATCAGGAGGAAGGGGATTAAGCATATACTGACTGTTATATTCCCTTGTTCCTTTTTCTATCATCAGCCTGCTTAATATCTCTTCGGGGAAATGACTGGGGTAATTCAAGTTGCCACTGGCATCTCGTACGGGTCGAATTGCAACATCATACGGTTTATGGCCGTTTGCAAGAAGTTCAGGATTCAACGTATCAATAATGAAATTATAGAGGTCCATATGATACCAGAACGTCCCGATGATATTCAATTCACTTTCCCCTTCTTTCTGGAGCAAACTAATTACATCATGGAAGAATGCTTTGGTGCTTTTTCGTTGTAGTGCGGAATCTCTATCTTTATCGGTTACAATATCATCAAGGATCCATACTTTAAAGTGCTTTCCTGTCAGTTGCGAGTTTACCCCAAATGCAGAAACACTGGCCTTTCCACTCCCATCCGCAGGTCGTATCGTAATACTCTCTTGTGCCCAGAGTTTTGTGCCTTTAAGATCACCGAATATCTCTTTGAACTTGCCATCCCGCTCAATATGGCTTTTTATCTCTCGAAGACTGTCTTTGGATTTATCCATACTCCCGCTTACCAGGGCCATCTCAAGCATCGGGTCCTGGACCAGCCGCCAAAGGGTGTACGTAACAGCAAGTAAGGTACTTTTAAAGGTTCCTCGTGGGTAGATACTGACCTTTCTAATGACATCAGTATTCGTAATACGGTCGGCCATATGACGATTGATCTCCTCACAGATGTCCTTATATCCTAATATTTCATTGGCAAAGTATAAAATATCCGCAAAGCATTTCTTCCGTATCTCTTCTTTCTTTGCTTCTCGGGCGAATACCTCAGAAAGACTACTCATGGTTTAGCCTCAAATTCCTTTTCGTTATCCTCTATAGTCCAAATAAACCAACACCAATCAATAACAAGCACTAAAAAACAAGAAAGCCACCCATTCATAAACCAGTCACCTTCATACATACCATAAAAGTGGTTGACAAGCATAATGCCAGCCCACATAATTAGTATTGTGTAGAATGAGGGGGTATATTGTTTACTCGTTTTCATTCTTTCACCTTCTCTTCAACCGCTATTGCAGGCACATCGTAATCATAGAGCGTCCCCATAAGAATATACTTCTTTCCAGCCTTTTCAACCATTAGATACTCTAACAGGCGTTCACGTTCTGATTCAACGAATATCCCGGTTATCGTTCCTCCAATAAGGCCCTCTAAGAAGGTCTGGTTCTTCTTATTCTCCTCTTCCCGCTCTTGTTTAAGTTTGGCATTGGCCTCTTCAGCCTGCTTTTCCATGATTCTGGCACACTCTTCACATCGGAAATAGGGATAGGTGTCTACCGTCAATACCTCAAATGGCCTCCCGCACCTGTGGCAACCATAGGTCATTGTCCATCCCCTTGGTGCTGTATCCTGTAGGACTTATACCTTAACATGTCTTGGATTGAAAATTCATATTCATCAACAATGTCGCTACAGTGACCACACCTGCAATGGGGGTCAGGACAGGATGTACGAAATGTAATTACATCATCATTGATTTCAAGTTCTTGTATATCTTCTGGACATTCATTGCAGAACTCTCCGATAATATCATAGAACTTCAAGTGTGCCTTTGCCAGCTCTCGTATTTCTTCTTCAGTGGTCATTTCGTCTCCTCCTTATCTAAAACGATTATCAGGGTAGGTGCCAATAGACAAGTGTTGTTCCCTTGATGGCAATTAGTTCTTTCACGTTTCCACCTCAGTAATCAATATCTATCTTCATTCGGACATTCTCATCCCCGTATTCGTTAGCGAGCAGTTCCATCAAGGAGAATAACAGATTGACCTTGTCGGGGAGAATGTCCTTTCGTTTGTGTAGTTCTCGCCTGCATCTTTGCAATCTTCCCGCACCATTTATTAATTCTACTGACCCACCAAAAGCCAAGTGTTTTCTCTCTTCATCAGTAATCATGTTTGTCTCTTTTCCTACTTTATAAGACCATTCCTCCTCACCGTTCTCTAATATGTTGAAGACCGTGATACGTTCATCTAAGTCTTCTGCTTCTTCATCCCAGTCTGCTTCTCGGATATGTTTGTAGGTTATGTGCTCTGAATCACCGATGAGCGGTCTGAAGTGAGTCCCATTACGAAACCCCCAAAGGCAACCGTACACATCGTAGTTCCGGTCAATGAACGCACCAATAGTAATTGCTTTGGTCCAGCCGTCCTCTGGGTCATTGAATTCTACATACCCAAATACATCACAGCCCATTATTCTCCCTCCCTTGTCCGTTTCTTCGGAATATCCTTGATAACCGCCGTGATCGTTGTTGCGGGGGTCTGGGGCGAAGCCCCAGGGAGGGGGAACTCAAGCTCATCAACAATAACCGTATAGGTAGTATTAGTCATCTCCTTCCTCCTTGTAATCACTTCTAAGGATAAACCAGATCGTATCCGTCATGTTCTTTAATCTATTCTTTCTTTTTAGTAGGTGAAGGGCCGTATGCGCATCCTCATCAATTCGTATTCGCTTCATTTCTTCTCCTCCTTGAGATGATCCCCACGTAGTATGCCGGCAATACAGTCCTTGCGAAGCGTAAGGTAGGTCGGGCCATAGGTAGAATGAAGTGATTCACAAAGATGCGTGCCCCCATGAGTTACTGAAAAAACCTTCTCCACGAAGTAATCAGGGAGATTCTTTGAACGAAAAAAATTATCTTCAAAGCTCCGGGCATCCGAGACTTCCATTTCCAGTACGGTCATCCCACCCCCAGAAAGAAGCAATGTTAGATAGGTGTGTTCAGTCATATCATCTCCTCCTCTTCCCTCTTTATATACTTTGGGGTCTAATGTGTCTAAAGACCCTATCTGTGCAGGCACAGCAAAAAAAATATATCTCACTTTGAGGATCACGCAGGGCCTTCTTGTCTGTTTGGTAGGGGGGCCGTTCCGTTTACTTTGACCTGTTTTTGTC
>Ga0233437_1006849_pt1 | contig 11389 bp, 10 predicted proteins | sample SI_122_August201_FD_182714 | JGI IMG/M metagenome (GOLD analysis project Ga0233437, IMG submission 182714) | Seawater microbial communities from Saanich Inlet, British Columbia, Canada - SI_122_August2016_200_MG | ecosystem: Environmental > Aquatic > Marine > Inlet | place: Canada: British... | reverse complement strand
CAATGTAATTGAGGCATATTTTAATTGGGCGGACTTGGTGTTGCAGCTGGATGATGAACAGTTGGGGGAAACTGGGTTGGTCAATATTGATGTTCGAAAATGCAAACACGGGCAGGTCGGTAGTACCAGTCTAGACTACTGTGATGAACTTGCATGTTTCGATTCTATGGATCTTGGAGATCAGTAACTCAAAATTCAGGAATATATAATATGGGAACACAGGAGTTATCAAATAAGGAGCTATTGGTATTAATATTTGTTCAGGAAACTAACCTCAATATTCAAACTGCTGGCATCCTGTTCGACCGTTTCCAAGAAGAGTATGTCGCAAATGACATTAAGATGACACGGGCAGACGTGAAGAGATGGATTATCCGACAGGGTGTGGAAATCAAGAGTTAGAAATCGAAGTAGTCTAAAAACTAAAATAGGTCTTTAAATTAAGGACAGTTTGAAATTTAGTTAGTTTTGCTGTGAGCATGCTGAGGGATTTTGGAGGGAAATATGGAGGGATTAAGAGGGAATATCTTGGGGCAGGAAAGGGAATCTTGGGGCACTTTGGGGCACTATCTGGAAGGTGTTCACGAGTAGAACACCTTGTAATCATTGAACATTTATGGTGGAGGTGGCGGGAATCGAATCCGCAGCCCTTAAATATAAGTGGTCTAAAATATCCTAATATATCATTGAGTTAAATGATAATCAAGTTAATTTTAAATCGCCCTCAATCGCCCATAGATATTTAGGTCACCATATCAGATAGTTACGGTCTGGAAAAGCTCTATTATTAAGTTTAAAAATACTCCTTGAATTTGACCCCAATCGCCCACGAATCGCCCACGAAATATTCGCAAAAACTTTAGCTCCTCAATAATGTTCCACCAATTAATTTCTGACCCTCGAAAGAAAGAGACCAGAGGGTTAATTCCTCAAAACTTACAGCCAAGCCACCGGTACCTGGATAATAAACACCGAATCATGTCTGAATGTGAAATCTCAATCGGTATTATCAATAAAAGTTTGGTTCATCCGAGAGAGTGCGCCGTCTAGGCGGCGAAAATGAGTGCTACAAATTTTGTAGCCTAAATTGTCAATACATTTAGTGTATCATCTGCTTAGCCTTCCTTGGTAACAAGGTAAATCTCGAAAGGGAAAGGTGAACACAGCATGCAGATAGGTTGATTGTTGGACGAATTATAGGCGTTTACAGATAGATATACCAAACCAATAGAACTTAACTATTAACAAATCAAAGGAGAAGAGAATGGAAACTGAAACTTTAACAAGCAAACAGGTAAGAACCCGTCTGGGTGGATACTTAGTTGATTTAAAATATGTCAAAGAAAAAGTCTTTCTAATCGAAAAGGTTGGTGAAGATGATTTCGTCGGCGTTTTGACATCAGCCACATTTCTTCGTGAAAACGGAATTGAAATTCCAGCGAAAGGTAAAACTGAAGTTGTTGAAACTGAAGAACCAACAAAACCAAAGTCGAAGAAGAAGTAAATGGGCGGTAAATTAGCGGGGATTTTCCCCGCTGGTTTATAATCCTGTCACCTTTTATTTGGAGAAATATGAAAATTGTCACAGAAGAGTTTGAATTACTATTCAGGGACTACCCTCTCTACTCACAAGAGTCAGTTAAAGATCCATTGGTAATCGCTAAACTGTTTGATCCTTGTGGTTCGGCCAGTTGGTTTTTGCTGGAATATGACGTCAAGGAGAAGATTGCATTTAGTTATGTCACCGGATTGACGGCAGACGAATTCGGTTACACGTCGCTAATCGAACTGGAGAGTATCGAACGACCTTTTGGATTGACGATTGAACGAGATATGTATTTTACGCAGAAGAGACTAAGTAAACTGAAGTGATGTTGATGGCAGGGTGTGTTATGACTCTGCCTATTTACTTTTGGCAATCTCTCGGAATACAAGTACAACTCCAAAAACTTCTCCTTTGTCATTCTTGATCGGGGAACCGCTATCATCAATAGGAATTTCATTTCCTTCCCTAGTAATAAGAATCGTATGATTGGCTAATCCTATGATATTGCCTGTTGAGAGTACTTTTTCAACTGGATTTTCTACCGGTTCTCTTGTTTCCTCATTGATAATGTTAAAAATCTCTTTCAAAGGTTTCCCGGCTGCCTCTTCTTGATTCCATCCCGTTAATGATTCCGCAACAGGGTTTAATGAGTAATATTGCCGTTTATACCAGTAGTGATTACCGCATCTCCGATACTTTTCAGAATTGTGAAAAACCACTCTTCCCTTTCTTTCAATGTTTGTTCTGCTTTTAATTTTTCAGTGATATCCTGGCAAACAGCTGTCATTCCAGTAACATTTCCGTGAATATCATACATGGGCGTGTTAAACCAATGGCAAATGATAATTCTGCCGTCCTTAGTTTTGTTGTCATTGATATTTTCACCTGCTTTTGGATTTTGCCATAAATGAATTTTTTTTACCGTTTCGTAATCAGTATCAGGAACCAACAAATCTAATGAGTTTTTTCCAATTGCTTCCTCTTTAGTAAAACCAAATATTTTTTCCGCTCCTGGATTCCATGAAATTGCTTTAAATTCATTATCGAATTCAATTACCCCCAAGGGAGTCAATTCAATATGGGTTGATAATCTATGTTCTGACTTTTTAAGTGCCTCCTCCGCCTTTTTTCGTTCGGTAATGTCTCTTGAATTACCAACAATTGATATTGGATTTTTATTCTCATCGAATATTATAACACGAGTATCACTAATCCATCGATAGCCTAATTCTTTGTGGTTAAAGCGGTACTCCAATATTGGAGTCATATCATCTTCAACTGTCTTTGATAAAAGCTTTTCAATATGCTTCTGCAAACTGGACATATCATCTGGATGTATTAAAGATGCAGTCCATTCAATCCCTTGAGATATAAATTCTTCTGGAGAATAACCATAGGTTTTTAAAGAAGAAGGACTCATATAGTCGTAAGTACTGGTATTCAAATTAAGCTTATAAATTGTATCAACTGTGTTATTAAGGACATCGCCTAACTCTTTTTCACTTGCAAAAATTATTTTTTCTGCTTTCCTCCGTTCGGCATCAACTTTCGAAACATACAACGCCATCTCAATAGTCACTTTTAGATCTCTTTCCTGTACTGGCTTTAATACATATCCAAATGGCATTGTAATCTTTGCTCGCTCAATCCTTTCTTCATCAAGATAAGCAGTAGAAAAGATAACTGGAATCCCGAATCTATTTCGAATTTCTTCAGCAGCATCAATCCCGTCCATCTCGCCTTTGATCCGAATATCCATCAAAATAATATCTGGCCTATCTTCTTCTGCTTTTTTAATTGCCTTTTCACCTGTGTCCACAATTGATGTGACTTGATAGCCTAAACCATGCAACTGACTTTCAATTTCCATTGCGATAATCGCTTCATCTTCTACGATTAGTATTCTGGTTTTTTCCATGATTAAGTCTCGATGTTGAATTTGATAGTGAATTTGGTTCCGTTTTTACTTTCTATGTCTATTGAACCTTTGAGCTGATTTTCAACCAGAGTACGGACGAGTTTAAGTCCCAAAGATTTGGCGTTTTTCCAATCAAAGTCTTCTGGCATTCCCACACCATTATCTTTTACAGTTAATTCAAGTTCCTTATCCAACTTCTTCATATTTATAGTGATTTCGCCTTTTCTATCTTTTGGAAAAGCATACTTCAAAGAGTTGGATACAACTTCATTAATAACTAGACCAAGTGGAGAGGCTTGATTGATGCTGATTGGCATTTCTTCGATACTGATGTTCAGTTTTACCTTACTTGGATTCACATTATATGTTTGAAAAATGGAGGTTGCGACTTTGGGCAGATATCCCTTCAAATCAATTCCCGATAAATTCTCTGAGCTATGAAGCGTTTCATGAACAGCAGACATTGTGTTTATTCGGTTCTGGCTTTCTTTTAGGGCTTCTTTGATTCTATCATCTTCAATATTGTTTGATTGAAGTTTTAGCAGGCTGGAGATTACCTGCATATTGTTTTTGACCCGGTGATGGATTTCCTGGAGGAGGGTTTCTTTTTCTTTGAGGGAGGCTTTGATTTGATCTTCTGCATTCTTACGGTCAGTGATGTTTTGAGCCATGCAGACAATCCCGTTGAATGTACCTTCCTTATCTTTCATCACAGAGACAGAAAATAGCATGGGAATCTTACGACCCTCTTTTGAGGTGTAAGTCATTTCAATCCCCTGAACGGAGCCTTTTTCGATTAGCTTTTTTAACCCAGTTCCACTGAATAAATCCAGTTTTTGTTCTCCTTCAGTTATGACCGATTTTATGGATTTTTCAACAAGTTCAGATTCTTCATAACCTAGCAGATTTAGAGTGGCTTGGTTCATAGTTTGAATCTTTGTGTCAGAACTGATAACTATGAGGGTATCGGTCATGGATTGGAGAATACTGTCCATGTAATTTCTGGAAACCGTTGTCTTTTTTAAATTCATATTGATTAAGATTAGTTCATCATTAGCATTCCTTGACTCTTGAGTCATTTCTTTAGCGATGGTTTCTGCGCGCCTGTTGATGAAATAAAGGGAGTAAATAACATAAAACAGGAGAAGATCCACAAAACCTCCCGCCAGTGCTACAAGACGAGGTTGATTTATTTCCGAATTTTCTAAAAATGTATCGAGTATACTAAAATGTAGTGTCCAAGGCCGTCCTTGAAGAGTGATTCCTACCGTTTTCTGAAGATCATGATTATGGTGAGACTGGTTTAAATGAAGTTCCGAGTTACTGTCAAAAAGAAGCGCCTCCTCAGACATGGTTTCCCCATCAAAGATCTCAAATTCGATATTTGGATCTTCCGTTCCCACAATTCCTTTCATTAAGTCCCCCGCCCGAAAAGGGGCATAGACCCACCCCACGAACTGTTCTCTCTTCTCTTTAAGAGTTTTCGGTATAGTTTTTGTTTGATAGACGGGTAAATACATAAGAAATCCTCTTTGGATATCTTCTTTTGTCTCTTGCACTAAAGTGATGATACCAGAAGTTGATGCTGCTCCTTCATCACGAGCGTACGTCATTGCTATTCGCCTCATCTCATTTGACCACATATCATATCCAAAAGCGCGTTGATTGCGCCAATCAAAGGGTTCCAGGTAGATAATAGCTGAATAAAGATCCCTTTTTCCTTCAGGTTTAATGAGATATTCAGGGAAGCCTTCAGAGCGGAATTTTTCGATATGTGTTTGTTTTTCTTCAGGTTGAACCAGAATACTATAGCCAATTCCTTGAATCCCCGGCCAATGCTGATTGATTTTTAAGGTTTCCACATATTTTGCCCATTCTTGCCTGGAGACACTTATGGAAGAATTCATTAATCCTACTCCCCCCCATAGCGCCTGCTCGTAAATCCGTAAACGGTCTTTAATCGCACTTTCGATTTCAGTCGTTCTGAAAGAAAATCGGTCTTCAACTCGTTGTTGAACAAAGGAGGCCGAAAGAAAATACGCTCCCACAGTTAACACTAAGGAGGTTATTAAGATGAACCAGGCAGTGACGGGATTGTGAAAAATATTTATATATCTTTTTTTTATTAAGAGTTCTTTTTCCAGATTGGTCTTATTTTTCTCAAATAACATCATTTTCCTTTTTTGCTTGGTTATCTTATGCCTCCAGGTGAAGTTTGAGGGATCATAACTGTTCGAACCTAAACCTATTGGTCTGATACTGTTTGATACGTTGGTGTAGTACGATCAAATGCCTCAAAAAAAGTTTGATCTGCTTCTTCTGTGTAATCATGGAATTATAGGTACCTCTTTTAGTGTTTGCTAAAACTACCAAATTACGAGTGATTAGTGATATCTAGTAAAGTACCAATAGCCGCGGGTCTATTGTTAAATGATATTGAAGATCCGAATATCTCAACATTAATTATTTCTCCATTTTTCTTTATCCCTTTAAATTTGTAGTTAACCGATTTGACTTCACGCTTTAAACGTTTCTCTACCTGCGCTTCGACAGTGGATAAATCATCAGGGTGCACCAGCTTTTCGAAACGTAAATTGTCCAGACATTCGCTAACAGTATACCCGAAATATTCTGCGAACCTCGGATTAACGTACTTGAAAACGTCACCCTGTATGATATAGATGCCTACAATCGATTGTTCAGCAACGCTTCGGAATTTTTCCTCAGATTCCCGAAATGCATTCTCAGCCCGCTTCTGTTCTGTAATATCACGAAAAACACCATGTATTATTTCTTTTCCATCCATCTTAAATGTGTTGGCAAGAATGACTACATCTTTGAGTTCACCGGATTTTGTAATGATCTTTGTTTCAATACGCTCACCTTGTTTTTCTGTTTTCTGTTTTTCAAATGTTGGGGAGAATTCAGCTTCCGAACTCATCGCTGGATGAAGAAGATGCCTAGGTTGACCGATAAGTTCTTCTTTTGTCCTACCCACCAAATTTGCCAAGGCCTGATTACACTCCAATATGATCCCGGTTTCAGGGTCGGCTAAAGCGTTCCCATCAATTGAATCCTCAAATAGTTTTCGATACTTCTCTTCTGATTCTTTGAGTGCTTGTTCTATCTGTTTCTGCTCAGAAACATCCTCATGAGTTATAACGATATTTTTTACAATATTTTCTTTATCTTTTAACGGATAGATGCGTGTGTTTAACCATCTTACCCTTCCTTTTCCTTTTGCTTCCGTTTCTCCTGTCGGGTCAAATTGGTAAGGGGGAACCTGTACCGATTTTCCGGCGTAAGCGGCCTTAACATACTTCATCAATCCTGTATCTTCAACTTCTTTACTTTTTAGGACATTAAATTTATTAACAGTTGTGATCGCGGGAAAATCCCAAAGTTCTTCATAAGCCTTGTTGACTTCGATTTGAAGACCGTCAGTATTGTATAATTCGATCACGGAAGGTGATTGACGCATCATTAATCTGAAACGTTCTTCATTTTCTTTAAGCACTTCTTCTAACTTCCTTCGCTCAGAGTCCATCTTAGTCACATACAACGCCATCTCAATCGTTACTTTCAAATCGCTTTCCTGAATCGGCTTCAATACATATCCAAAAGGCATGGTGATTTTAGCTCTCTCAATTCTTTCTTCATCAAGAAATGCGGTTGAAAAGATGACCGGGATACCAAACTCGGACCGAATGATTTCAGCCGTATCAATCCCGTCCATCTCACCTTGCAGACGGATATCCATCAAAACAATATCCGGTTTTTCTTCCTTGGCAATGGCAACGGCTTCTTCCCCTGTATCTACGATAGAAATGACGGTATACCCAATCTCTTCCAGGGTGCTTTCCATTTCTAAAGCTGTTACTACCTCGTCTTCTACAATCAAGATATTTGCTTTGGCCATAACTTAATCCTAAATTGACTGGTTTTTGTTTTTGAATCTGACGGTGAATTGTGAACCTTCCGTTTCCACTACATTCAAAGTACCTTTCAACTGCTTTTCTACCAAGGCTTTTACGAGTTGCAGACCAAGACCTGATTGATTCTTCCAATTGGCTTCAGCTGGAAATCCAACACCATTGTCTTTAATTGTTAATTCAAGTTCATTATCATCCAATTTTTTCATATCGATTGAAAATTCGCCCTTTTTTCCCTTGGGAAATGCGTGTTTTAAGGTATTCGATGCCAATTCATTGATAACCAGCCCTAAGGGAGTGGCTTGTTCGATGTTCAGTTTTATATCGTCAAATTCAGTCTTTAATTTTACCTGAAGGGGGTTTATCTGATATGATTTAAAAACAAATTTTATGATTTTGTCGATAAATGGTCCGACTTCAATTTTTGATAAGTTATCAGAACGATAAAGTGTTTCGTGGACCGCTGACATAGCAAATACCCTATTCTGGCTTTCTTTTAAAACAGATTTAATCTTTTCGTCGTTGGATTTGTTTGATTGAAGTTTTAGTAGACTTGAAACAACCTGCATGTTGTTCTTAACACGGTGATGGATTTCCTTAAGGAGGGTTTCCTTTTCATTGAGTGAGGCTTTGATTTTTTCTTCTGCTTGTTTGCGCTCGGTTATATTTTCCACTACTGATAGAATTTGGTTTATTTTACCCTTTTCATCAGGCAAGGGACAAATATTATGAAGCTGGTGTTGGCCATCAATAGTAAGTTCAAAAGTGGATTCAGTACCTTGAAAGGCTTTTTGAAAGTGATTTTTAACAATCGGTGTGTGTTCCGAGAAAAATTTTTCCAACGGCAAATGCAAATAGCTCTGTGAGTTTGGATTAGACTTCCTAAATTCCTTCCCTGATGAAAAATTGATTTCCAGATTTTTATCAATAATTCTAAGCAAAGCAGGATAATTCGATGCGATCCTTCGTAACAATTTTTCATTGGATTTTAGATCAAAATCGGCTACCCTTTTTGTCATCACAAAGAAAATGATTAGTACAATTGAAAGAAAAGATAAAATAATGAGTAAGGTTAAATATCTGTCTATTTGCTGAGATGATTTTTTAGCTAATTTTCTATTAAAAGATAAATAATAACCGGTAAGATTTGAGAATATGTTGTCATATTGGTTGACCAAATACCCTAAATCATTGGCTGTTTTTTTTAATGCTGCCATTGATATTAGTAATTCGTTCGATGTTTGATCTTTTTTGATTTGGTTAATGATCTTTCGAAATTCCTTCAACCGATTTTTGAATTCAGCTGAAAGTGCAACATACTGCTCCTCCAAAAAAAGCGGATCATTATTTTTTAAGAGTATTTCAATGGACTTATTTTGAGACCATAGAACATTTATGCTGTGCCCAAGAAAAAACCGACTTCTTTCATCAATATCATTTTTTGCTTCTTGGATATTATGAGTTTCAAGTTTATAATTTGCGATTTGGTAAATACTATGTAACATTTTATTGATAGCAAAGCTTTTTTCTAAAAACTGATCATTTAAAAAAGTGACCTGTTTATCTGTTTCCTTTTTAGATTCAAATAATTGGATGCTAAAGTTAATTACCAATACCAATTGAATGAATAAAATTAAAAAAGATAAGGTTAACAGGAACCGTTTTTTTTGGAGGATGTATTTTAGCATTGCCATGCACCGTTGATTTTCAGATAGTAATAGATAATTTTGCTTTTCTCTATTTTACAATGATACGAGAGACCCACCATACCACTTGATGTTTATATATATCAATGTCAATGTCTGCTTGAGCATCAAAGTTAATTGCCACTGATAACGGCCCTTTGTTTTCTTTACCTGACAACTTATTGTAATATTGATCATCCATTTTGTATGAAAGTATATGATTGAATTTTCTAAGATCTTTGACTGAGATGACTGCCTTGTAATTATTCTTTGCAATTACTTCAATTCTGGTCACAGAATTATCAATTTTCAAAAAAGTGATAAGATCTATTATTCTGACACCCTCATATATTCTTTTCTTTTTATCCCAAGGATCAAAAGACTTAAACGAAACAGCTGGAAATTTTTTGATTGTTTCAAGATCAAAATATGCAGGATTGGCTTTATTAATTTTTCCTTCAACTTTGAGGATGATTTTCTCTGGTCCCAAATTTTCAGGGAGATTAATGTGAACCAAGTCACTTTCTCTTTCGTTTCCAGCAAACAAAATTACATTCAAGAAAACGGTTACACAAATAAAGATCAAAAGGGCTGAAAGAATCTTTGCCGTTTTGATTAAATTACATCTATATCTTTTCATTATATCCTCTAAACAGTGAACCCGATTAAGGTTTAATTTTTTTAGGATTTATTTGGGATAAAGGAAACCGTCTAACCAACTTAAAACTATACCATAGAACCTACTTGATTAGACGGTTTTTTACCTGAGACAATGTCGTCATATGTTAGTCTGTTGATTTAGCCCAAAACAATCTGTTAACTATGTATTTTTGCAATTTATCAGATTTACAATGCAATGCTCATTGTATGTTTATGCACTTGCAGCAATCGGTGACGGATCACCAACTTGTTGTGCCATTTCCAATTCCGAAGCCGAAAAAATTCTATCGATATCCAAAATGATGATAAACTGCCCATCATGCTTTCCCATCCCTCTGATATATGCTGTATTGAGTTGTGTACCAATCTTTGGAGCCGGTTCAATGTGATCCGAATCCAGGTCCATCACTTCTTTAACAGAATCTACCAGAGCTCCTATCATAGTCTGGTTATTATCGAGCATGGTTTCAATGATTACAATGCAGGTATCGACTGTTTTCTCGTTTTCCCCCATTCCGAACTTCAACCGCATGTCGATCACCGGCACCACACTACCACGTAAATTAATGACTCCTTTCATCATATCAGGTGTTTGCGGAACTTTAGTAATATTGGTAAATTCGAGCACTTCCCGGATCTGGGAAATATCGATGGCAAATATCTCATCTCCCAACATGAATGTAAAAAATTGATTGGTTTGTATCATTTCATTTGTTTCCATAATGATTCCCTCTATTTAATTGTCCATCAGCTACATATTTATTGGTGTTTTTAGCTTAGTACCTATCGTTAGGTGTCAGGAAAAAACAGAAATACCAAGCTAAAAACAGGTCAATATTTTTTTGTAACCGCTTAAGGTTGTTGTTTTCTAATATCGATCAAATTCGCTATCATCCTTCTCAGGTTTTTCATGTATCAGCAGGTCAACGCCTTGGAAATCTTTAGTTCCTCGATTTCCTTTTCCTTCCAGAACAGCTGGCTGGTTTCCCGAAATTGCTTTCGGTGTAGCAGCTTTTTGAACAGGGGCTATTTGGGGTGAACTATGATGAGCAATTCTGCTTTTCATCAATTGTCGATTGCCGGATCCATTACCATCTACCTTGAAAAATGAGATAGTATCCTGGAGCTGCTGAGCTTGTGAAGACAACTCTTCAGAAGTAGATGCCATCTCTTCAGTAGCACTGGCATTCTGTTGAATCACTGTATCCAATTGCTGGATCGCTTTGGAAATCTGTTCGGTTCCGGAATTTTGTTCAGCACTGGAAGCGCTGATTTCCTGCACCAGCTCCGCTGTTTTTTGAATATCAGGCACCAATTTAGATAGCATATCTCCGGCCTTCTCTGCCACATTGACACTAGTTGCAGAAAGTTCTGAGATCTCACCGGCAGCGTTTTGACTGCGTTCTGCCAGTTTGCGTACCTCGGCGGCTACTACCGCAAACCCTTTTCCGTGCTCTCCCGCTCGAGCCGCTTCAATGGCAGCATTTAAGGCCAACAGATTTGTTTGTCGGGCAATTTCTTCTATGATTGAGATCTTGGTGGCAATCTCCTTCATGGCGGAAACAGCCTCGGTAACTGCTTCTCCGCTTTCTTGAGCATCTTTGGCGGCTTTCAGGGATATCTTCTCAGTTTGTTGTGAGTTATCCGC
>Ga0233437_1006845_pt1 | contig 11393 bp, 6 predicted proteins | sample SI_122_August201_FD_182714 | JGI IMG/M metagenome (GOLD analysis project Ga0233437, IMG submission 182714) | Seawater microbial communities from Saanich Inlet, British Columbia, Canada - SI_122_August2016_200_MG | ecosystem: Environmental > Aquatic > Marine > Inlet | place: Canada: British... | reverse complement strand
TGGCGTTTACTCACTCATTATAGACGAACAAACAACAACACTGTAGGGTGGTATGGTAAAGGCTATCAATCAGATTCAGTCATGCTTCCTATATCAACACAAATGGCTCTTTATGAAGCTGTGGCCAATCAAAAGGATGAGGGGTATGAGTTAGAGGCCCCTGTAGAAGAAAGACAAAATGTTTTTGCCGGCACAGCCCGACCCATTGGTATGAATGTGCCACTTTATGAGAATCTTGATCCCAATATGAGTTTTCTCATTGATGTGAGCTTGTCGTCTGAGTTGCTGAGTTCCAGTTGTTTTCACGTGGACCAGAAAAGACATCCTGATCCGAGTCAAATACATCCTGGATCAGGACCTAACAGTGAGTTAGAACCAGCTGATTTCACTAAACCTGAATCCAGCTTTGAAATTGAAGTGGACATGTATGGTTTGGTTAAAGGAGAAGTGTTTACATCACGTGATGGTAGTTTGCGGTACTTGTTTTTAAGAGATCAGTACGATCGTGTGTGGATTGGTTCTGTTGAAAAAACAGATGCGGCTGTTAGCTCACATGGTGTGTATAAAACATGGGTTGATGCGGGAGCTTTAGCCACGCCAGCTTATGAATACTTCGAATCACCAAATAGAGAAATTGAACCTGAGTATGCGAATGATGCGTTGACCCAAGATGGGTATGCCGATACTTTTGATAAATATCTGCGACATATTCCGCTTATCAGAAGGTATTTCCAAGAAAAAGGCTTGGCCATGCCTACGAGCGAGTCTCTAAGTAGCACCTCCCAAGCCCCAGCACATCCTTAAAATAATCAGTGATTTTTTTCTGAAAATATTCTTAATATAAATGTAGATCAAAATGCTTTCTACCTCACCCGCCCTTCGGGCACCCTCTCCTTATCAGCCAGAGGCTGATCCGTCCTCTGGCGGACAAAGGAGAGGGGGATTAAAAAAGAAAGAAACGAATTATGGATTTTATCAAATATTTTGTCGAACGTCGTAAACTTTGTAATCTTATTATTGCCTTTATGGTCATTGCTGGTGCCATGTCTATTTATAGTTTGCCCAGACAAGATATGCCTAATGTGAGTTTCAATATCATCACTGTGGCGACTTTTTATCCTGGTGCTTCCCCTGCAGATGTTGAAATCAATGTGACTGATCTTATTGAAGATGAGTTGGAAGAAGTAGATGGTATTGATGAAATGACCAGCTTTTCTGCTGAAGGCATGTCCTTTATATTTTTGCAGCTGGATCCTGATACTAATAATACACTGCCCATAAAAGATGATATTAGGGCAGCTGTTGATCGTGTTACGAATTTACCAGACCAAGTTGAAGACAGGCCATTGGTCAAAGAAATTAAATCCACAGACTTTCCCATTCTGGAAGTGGCTATAATGGGTGATGGCACACAGGAAACATTGATTCGTGAAATTGCTAAAGACATGGAAGCGGAAATTAAGACAGTGGGTAAAGTTGGGGCCATTGATAAAGTGGGTTATCGCAAACGTGAAGTCAAAATATTAGCTGACATCGCTAAAATGAAGGATAGTCATGTTTCCTTTGCCGAACTCATTAATGCCATTAAGGCTCATAATGTGAAGCAATCAGGGGGAACGTTAGAATCCTTTGTTGATGAAAAAAAGATTGTGACCTTGTCAGAGTTTGAGAATTTGGAAGATGTTAGTGACGTGATCATACGCAGTAATTTTAGTGGTAAACATGTCCAGGTTAAAGATGTGGCTATTGTTGATGTGGCTTATGAAAAGCCTTTAATTGTGAATCGCACGAATGGAAAGAATAGTCTCAATCTCATTGTAAAAAGACGTGGTACCACTGATGTTATTGATCTGAGTAAAGAAATTGATGCTGTTGTGAAATCATTTCAGGATAACTATAAAGCTCAGGGCATTGAGATTGTTAAAGTTGTTGATTACACGTATTACACCAACTCATTACTTAAAATTGTACGCAATAATGCTTTTATTGGTTTTGTGCTTGTGATTATCGCTCTTTTTCTCTTTTTGAACTTTCATACGGCTCTATGGGTGGGGCTGGGTATTCCCTTATCTATACTCGGGGCTTATATCTTTTTTCCTTTGTTTGGTATCACCACAAATCAGATAACACTCATCACACTGATTATGGTTTTGGGCATGTTAGTTGATGATGCTATTGTGATTGCAGAAAACATTAATCGTCATCAAGAAGATGGCATGGATTTTAAGGAAGCGGCTATTGTGGGGACTAAAGAAGTGGCCAAGCCTGTGCTGACAACCATTCTCACGACCATTATTTGTTTTGCGCCGATTTATTTCATGAGTGGGATTCTGGGATCTTTTATTGTAGCGATTCCCACAATAGTGATTCTGACTTTGGGTATGAGTTTATTTGAATCAACCACATTGCTTCCTTGTCATTTGAGTTATCGCAAGAGTGTGAAGCAAAGTGCGCAGCAAAAATTCATGAATAAACTCAAAGAGCGTTATGGCGTTCTTTTAGAAACCTTTTTACATCATCGTGTTATTACGGTGATTGTTTTCTTTGCTGTCGCTATTGTGGTTGGTTATGGTTTTACTAAAGTGAGTAAGTTTGATCTTTTTCCCACAGAGGATTTTGATTTGTTCTATATTGTGATGGAAACAGAGGAGGGGACTTCTTTAGAAGAAATGTCTCACAGAGTTGCTGAAGTAGATCAAGTTGTTCATGAAATACCTAGTGATCTCATGATTAGTTACAAAACCATGGTGGGAGAGCATCGTACTGATGAGGCGGCTTCTGATCCGGCTCTTCATTCTAATTGGGCACTCATTACCATTTTTCTTCACCCTGCGTCACAACGTGACATACGCAGTGAAGAGTTGATCGAGGATTTAAAAGTAAAATTCAAAGATGTTGAGAAGAAATTTACTAAATTTGATGTTCGCGAAATGAAGGACGGTCCTCCCGTAGGGGCTGCGATTACCGTTAACCTTGTTTCTGATAAATTTGATTTGTGTGAAAAGTTTGAAAAAGAAATCATGTCTTATTTAAAAGAGCAAAAAGGTGTGTATGATCTTGATACAACTAATCGGGAGGGCAAGAAAGAAATTCAGATCAAACTTAACTATGATTATATGGCTCGTGTGGGCATTACGGCTATTGATGTCGCCAATGCTATACGCGTTGCTTATGATGGTCTTGTGGCGACGCGTGTGCGCCGTGGCGGGGAAGAAATAGACTTTCGTGTCAAGTTAACGGAAAACCAGAGACAAGATGTCGCCATACTCAAACGCATTCAGATTCTTAATAATCAGAATGCTCTTATTGATATAGGCGCTTTTGCTCATTTTGAAGAAGGAGTTACAGAGCAAACCATAACACATTTTGATGGTAAAAAAGCTGTGACCATTAAAGGTGAAGTGGACACTGATATCATTACAGCAGCCGCGATTAATCAAAAAATCAAAGATAAGTTTGCTAGCAAAATATCGAAAACACCTGGCATTAGTATGATCTTTGGTGGGCAAGAAAAACAAACCATGGAAAGCATGAAAAACTTTGTCATGGCTTTTTGTGTGGGCATGATCGGAATTTATTTCATTCTTGTTTTGCTTTTGAATTCTTATTCACAACCCTTTTTGATCATGATTGCCATCCCTTTTGGCTTTGTGGGTGTGTTAGTGGCCTTTGCCATCCATGGCCTACCTTTTAGCTTCATTGGTCTTATAGGAACATTGGGCTTGATTGGGGTTGTGGTGAATGACTCCCTTGTCATGACCACCTATTTAAATGATTTGCGGGATAAATATAAACGGGTAGATATTGCTATGATTGTTGAGGGTGCGAAAACACGCTTGCGACCAGTGCTTTTAACCACCATTACAACAGTCTTAGGTTTGCTCCCAACAGCCTATGGTTTTGGTGGCTCAGAACCTTTTCTAGTCCCCATGGTACTCGCTATGAGCTGGGGCCTTGTCTTTGCCACATTCATTACTCTAATTCTGGTTCCTGTGCTTTATACGTTTTCTAGGAAGATGAATCAAAGCTCTTAACGTCTTAAAATTATTATCGTTTTGGGAACAATCTGATGACTAATATATTTACCTCTAGGCAAAAATTATTGCTAATAAATTAACCTTATAGTAAAATAATTAGTATGAAAAAACGTTATTTAACTTCTGTTATTCAAGAAGATGTGAAAGAAAAAATGGTGTTTATTGCTGGGCCTCGCCAAGTTGGTAAAACAACTTTGTCACAGGGTATTGCCAAGTTGTTTTCAAATTCTCTGTATCTTTTGTGGGATAAAAAAGAAGATCGTATGAAGATGATGAAATCAGCATGGCCAGCAGAGGCTTCACTGATCATTCTAGATGAATTACATAAGTACAAAAAATGGAAAACATACATTAAAGGAGAATATGATCATTATAAAAACAAACATCATTTTATCGTAACCGGTTCTGCTCGATTAGATGTTTATAGAAAAGGTGGTGATTCTCTACAAGGTCGGTACCATCATTATAGACTTCATCCTTTTTCAATTGCTGAGATGGACTCTAAACAAACACCTCAGAATGTTGAGCCTTTTAAAGAATTAAAATTTTCACAAGAGTTTGATGATAAAAAGAATACAAAAGCATTACAAAAACTTCTTGAGTTCAGTGGTTTTCCAGAACCTTTGCTCGCTGAGAATGTAAGAACTCATCGTCGTTGGCAAAAACAAAGAATGGAGCGCTTTTTTCGTGAGGACATTCGTGATTTAGGAAACATTCAAGATCTATCAAGCATGCAGCTTTTGATTGATTTGTTGCCAGAAAAAGCAGCTAATTTGCTATCTCTTAACTCTATTCGTGAAGACCTAGATGTTAGCCACAAAGCACTAAGCCGTTGGGTAACCATTTTAGAAAAACTCTATTTTTGTTATCTTATCAGACCTTTTAATCACAAATTTATTCGATCAATAAAAAAACAACCAAAAATGTATTTGTGGGATTGGACGTTATTACAAGATAAAGGTTTGCGTTATGAAAACCTTATAGCATCGCATCTTTTAAAGTATTGTCACTTTCTTGAAGATTATCATGGATACAAAGCAGAGTTATTCTTTTTAAGGGATGTTGATAAACGAGAAGTAGATTTTTTGGTGACCGTTGATCGTAAACCTTGGTTTGCCGTTGAGGCTAAGTCTGGTTCACAAAAACCATCACCTCATCTAAAATATTTTAAATCTCACATTAATATACCCTATGTCTATCAAGTTGTTTGTGAAGATTGTGAAGATGTTGTTGTTGATGGTATTCGTGTCATGCCAGCATCAAAATTTTTGTTGGGGTTGGTTTGATTTAAGATCTAATTCTTGTCATATTTTGAGTGTCATGTTCTGAGAATTGTTACCATTTTGGGAATTGATTAGAAAAAAATCGCCTTAATTGTTGAATAATAGAATAATATCGCCTATAATTGTATAATAATAAAACAAAATCGACATTGTTAGAATGAAGTAGGTGAATTATGGAAAAAAATCTCCCAGAAATCCTTTTTGGTACAGCAGACAAAGCTATATCTAAGTCATTGAGCCGGCTTTTAAAGGCTAAGAAAATAAAGAAAATTTATCCACGTGTTTACACTTCGAACCTTAAAGACTCACCAGAAATTATTATCAAACGTAATCTCTATGTTGTGCTGGGAAAATTGTTTCCAAAAGCTGTGTTGAGTCATCGTACCGCTATAGAAGGTAAGCCAGCAAAATCTGTTATATTTCTTACCTACAAATATACAAAGAAAATTATTATGCCAGGGATAACTGTGCAGCTTTTGAAAGGACCACTAGCCCTAGAAGATGATATGCCTTTTTTGGAAGGGCTTTATATTTCATCAATGCCAAGGTCTTATTTAGAAAATATGCAAAGAAGTGGACGTGCCTTGCAGGTTCCTAAAACGTTACCAAAAGAGGTTGTTGAAACTCGTTTAGATCGCATTTGTCAGATTCATGGTGAGGAAAGGTTAAATCAAATTCGTGATCATGCTCGTGAAATAGCAGATCACTTTAACATGGATAGAGAGTTTCAATATTTGAATAAGATTATCAGTTCTTTGTTACGAACAAATACTTCGAGCAAACTCACTTCTCCATCAGCTTTAGCACGAGCCTTTGGACAACCTTATGATCAAGATAGATTAGAATTGCTTCAACTGCTTTTTTCTGAATTGAAACAGCAGGAACTGCCTCTTATTAAAGAATCGCAAACCACTGTTGTTGCTAATAGAAATCGTGCTTTTTTTGAAGCTTACTTTTCAAACTACATAGAAGGCACACAGTTTGAAATTGAAGAGGCAAGGGAAATTATATTTGATAATAAAGTTCCCGAAAACCGACCTGATGATGCTCATGATATATTAGGTGCGTTTCGTATTGTATCTGATCAAAAGGAAATGATAATAATTCCAGAGTCTGCAGACCACCTTATAAAGCTTTTGAAACGACGACATGAAGCTCTCATGGGTTCTCATCCTGACAAATCACCAGGAATGTTTAAAGAAAAAAGTAATCGCGCAGGGCAAACACATTTTGTGAGCCCTGAACTTGTTAAAGGAACACTCACAAAAGGGTATGAGATTTATAGAGCCTTGGATCATGGTCTGTCGCGATCTATTTTTATGATGTTTCTTGTAACGGAAGCACATCCCTTTATTGATGGGAATGGCCGTATTGCTCGTATCATGATGAATGCAGAATTAGTGCAAAAGAACTTAGCACGGATTATTATTCCAACAGTTTATCGAGAAGATTATTTATTGGCACTAAAAGCCTTATCACAAAAAAAACGATTTGAACCATTTATAAAAATGATGTGTCGCGCACAGCAATTTACATCTGAAGTTGATTTTGCTGATTATGACCAAGCTTTAGAAACATTGAAAAAATGTCATGCTTTTAATGAATATGATGAAAAGAAATTAATTATGCCAAGTCGATTGACGTAATCTATATGGTGAGTTCACAAAAAAAGGGGTAACATTTTTAGATGTTACCCCTTTTTATTTATTGCAATTCTATTTTTTACAATCCCGCAGGCATTGTTGGTTCTGTTGGAGCTGTATAACCACTATATTCTGAATCTGATGCGAGTGTGATCAGGTCATTTGTTGTGGCAGTGGTATCATAGGTTGTTTCTGTACTCACCTTAACACCCATAGTTCCCGCACTATTGCACGATACTGTGGGTCTGTAGGTAATGTTTTCATTGGCAGCATCGACCTCAAAAATACCTGTGGTCGCGTTAACCGTCATGCATTGTTTTTGAGCTTTGCCGCTGGTCGTGGCCATTGAGTGATCATTATTGGGGCCTGCCCAGTTGCAAATAAAGCCATCAATAACATTATCGCTCTTAGTGCCGCCCGCTACATCAAAAGAATCACCATAGCCAAAAAAACCACAACCAGTTGTGGCACTTGTGATGGCATTAAAGATTCTCGCTTTATCATCGCCGTTTCCAGCTTGCCAGGCATAAGAAAAATTACCGATGCCGTTTGACGGATCAAGATTTTCTATTGATTGTACATAATTATCAGTCCAATTGCCTGTCACATCAAGATTATAGTCAGAATCAAAAATTACTGTTGATGCTGTCGTTGATTGATAATGTGCTGATTCGAATTTTGCTAATAAAGACGTATTTGATTCCTTATGATAATTAATCACGAAAGCATCTACATCGCCTGAACCGGCAGCGCCTGAAATTTCGGCCCAGATTCTGCCTTTATATTCTGTTGCCGACATGTCCATATGGTTTACATTTGATTCTACAGTGACGGTGTCTGCGCCATCAGTTACTGTTGTGGTGATGGCATAGCTATAAACATCATAAGAGGTACCGCCATCTGTAATGCTTGTCTCTTTTGTTATTGTGGCAAGATCAACAGTTACATCAGGATTATTCACTTGAATGGCTGTATTGAGATCTGTTGTCATGTCAGTTGCTGTGCCAACTGTTGTGGGTAAGGGAACAACAGTAGAGCTTGTTTTCATCACACAACGCATACTGGCAGCCAGTAACATTACATAATCAGCGCTCAAGCCAGCTTCGGCCATGAGTGTGTTAATTTTAGCAGCTGTACAGGCTTCACCCGCATCTTCAGTAGAAAGCCAAATACCTAAATCACCTATTGGCAATTGACCATCAGCAGGACTCCCATCAGGATGGTCTTCATAATCAAGAGCAGGGCCATAACAGGCAGGATCTAAAACGGCAGATTCCAAATCCGGCAAAGTAACTTTACAGACAGCAGAAGAGGCTGCTGCTAAAATAGTACTGAAAACAGAAGCCTTTGATAGAAAAGTGTCTGTTGGTACGACACTTGTCGATAAATTAAGGTTATCGTTGATTGAGGCGTCTGCACTCCCACTAGCTGTTGGTGACGCAATCGCAAAGCTTGTTGGAAACGCATCACTTGACGTTGATGAACTCGTTGTTGTGCCTGATCCACAAGAGTTAAGACTCAATAATAATAGGCTAACAAACAAATAAATTAATTTGGAATTTTTGGTATACATATTATTCCTTTAAGGTTTTAGGGTTAATATTTACCTTTCTAATATTATAGTTTATTTATTTTTACCAATATTATTAAAAGACTTGTATTTACTAAAAACAGAGCACATAGATATGCCAGTTGTCCATCTTGATTAGGCATAATATGACGTGATCTCTATACGCTCATGTCGTTGCTGTTTAGTTTGGTAGAATGAATGACAGGGTAGAACCTGAATTGATCGTGCTTTGCGCCCAAAGTTGACCTTCATGCATTTCTATGTAGCCTTTTGAAATTGAAAGACCTAATCCCGTGCCTTTTTCTTTGGGATTTTTATTCTTTCCAAATTGCTGATATTTATTAAACAAGGATTTTAGATTTTCTTCTGTCATGCCTTGACCAGTGTCAGTAACAGAACATTTAATACCCTCAGATGTACGATCTAGTTTAAATGTAATACTACCTTTTTCTGTAAATTTGATGGCATTAGACGCTAAATTAATCAAAACAGCTTCAATTTTATCACGATCTGCGCAGATCATGATATTGTCTTCTCTAGCTTCTGATAGTAGTGTGATGGCTTTATTATGAGCTTTGATTTTATATTCTTCGATGACTTTATTAATGAGTTGATTAATGCTGAATTCTTCTTTTGTGAGACTTAATGTACCTGATTCTATTTTGGAGACATCGAGAATATCTGTAATCATCTTAAAAAGTCTATTGATGCTTCTATCAAAAATTCTGAATAATTTCTTTTGTTGTTCATTGAAACATTCGTTATCTTTTGTATTTAAGAGCTGCATGCTTTGTTGGATAACCATGAGTGGGTTTCTGATTTCATGAGAAACCATATTGACGTATTCATCTTTTAGATTTGATATTTTATTCATTTGTTCTTCATGGATTTTTTCATGTGTAATATCCTGTAACACTTCTAAAACTGCCTTTTGGCCATTATATTCCATGCCTGTATGATGGATGCGAAATGTTTTGCCACCGAGACATTCATTGCTTTCGCTGACAAGCGTTTCTCCTGTTTCAATACATGTAGTGAGCGGACAGTTGGGACATTGTGTGTGCTCATCACGATAGACATCCCAGCATTTTAAACCGGTTGGATTTCTGTCTACAAGTTGTTTAAAGGTATTATTAACAAAGAGTATATTGCCTTCTTTATCCACAATATCTAAGCAAAAGGGAATTGTGTTGAGAAGAGCGTCATTAAAGGCTGCCGTTTCTTTTAGCTCCTTATGAGCTAGTTGTGAGAATAAAAGCTCCTTTGTGATTTTTCTGTAATAGAAAAAATAAAAACCAGGAATGAGTAAAACTGTTAGGAGAAAAGCATCTAAAAGAGCTGATGTTAGCGGGGAAAGCTGAGAAAAATAGGGGTCCAAAAAGATCATGATTAATAATTCTATGACAAATAATGAAATCATTAAAAAACACATACCGTGAATGGAGCGGATTTTTTTCTCATGGGTTAAGTGTTTTAAGGTTATTTCTTTATTAGGTTTGTTAAAATATGCATTCATAAACACCTCACTGTATAGTATACCAGAATGAAATGAATAGGCAAGAAGCGTCTAAAAATGATACCTGTTACACGTGCTAACATGTTGGATGTGTTTAGTTTATTGACTATGAGCCCTTATTTAATTTATTATGCCCGTTCTTTACACGTTTTAAGGGAATGTGAATGGGGGAAGTCTACTATTTTAGTATTCTGGACTAGCTTTGATATCCCAATCAAGACTCAAGCTTTCTAAGATGACATCATATGAATTGCGCGTGCCATCAGCATTTAAGAACCAAACATAAAGACCACCAGTGGAAGAGTTTTGCCAAATGAGGTCCCGACTTACAGCGTCACCATTGACATCAGCGATACCCACAACAGAATAGGTTGATGGCATTGCTGATGCATAGACCATTTGAGTTGTGATAATATCGCCATCAGAATCTAAGAATGAGATGTAATAATAATCGGTGCTAGTATTTTTAAGTAAAATATCGGCATTATCATCAAAATCAAAATCAAAATCAATAACGTCTATAATGCTCCATTGTGTACCCGGAGAGTCTAGAACCATTACGCCCTCATCATAGAGTCCATCTTCATCAAGTTCCCAGATATAAATACTACCTGTTGAATTGCTTTGTAATAGAATTTCTGCCTCAGGATCAGCGTCACCTCCCAAAAGATTTCCTGTTTTTACAAGAGTCCATGAATCTGGAATAGCATCAGGATACATGAGACCTATGCACTGATTGGTGCTAGAACCAGGGTTTTGCCCATTGCCATCACATGTTTCTAGTAGCTCGATGCCATTTTCTGTTGCTTCAAGTAACCAGTAATAAATATAACCTGAATCGTTTTGCCAGATAATATCATTATAGTAGTCTTTTCCTGCTGTCTCTCCAGGATTGAGATCAGCAAACCCTATGATAGTCCATGAGTCTGCAACAGCTAGCTCTTCTCCATCAACGAGTATGGGACCACTGCTCTGTCGTGTGCCATCGCCATTCAAAAGCCAATAATAGGGAGCGCCTGTGGTTGTATTTCGCCACACAATATCTTTTGGATAGATATTTTCCTGCAAGTCTTCATCTACAGCATCGTCTAACTCAGCCATTCCTTCAAAACTCCAGGCAGCAGGGCTTATGGAACTCTCTGTTTCATTGATAACAGGTCCCACGGATTTATACATTCCATCAACACCGAGACGCCATTCATAAAAAGCCCCTGTTGATTGGTTGTGGAAGAGAAGGGCAGCAATCCCATCATCTGTATAAGCAGTTCCTTCTGTAATGCCACCAATGATGGGAGATTCGTAACCATCATTGTCAAACCAGATTTTATAGCAATAGGTTTGTTC
>Ga0233437_1006840_pt1 | contig 11397 bp, 10 predicted proteins | sample SI_122_August201_FD_182714 | JGI IMG/M metagenome (GOLD analysis project Ga0233437, IMG submission 182714) | Seawater microbial communities from Saanich Inlet, British Columbia, Canada - SI_122_August2016_200_MG | ecosystem: Environmental > Aquatic > Marine > Inlet | place: Canada: British... | reverse complement strand
CAAAGGTCCCGGTTCTCCGGTGTGGGCCGCCAGGGCATGGGTTTTAAGGTCCTCAAATGCATCAAATTTGGTGCTGCAGTAGGGACACAGATATTGGCTCGTTTGATCTTTCACTTTTTTCGACCTCCTTGACGTCCCGGGTTATCCGTTTATGGTCTTGAGACTTCTTAAGAAAACCGACTGGCTGATCCGATCTTCATAGTCTTTTCTAAAATACGCCAGGGTATCCAGCACCGGTGTGGGGGCGGCCTGGCCCAGACCGCAAAGGGCTGCGCGGATCATGGTGTCAGATAGATCCTGCAGGTTGTCAATGTCTTCTTGAACCCCTTCACCGTTTACCATCCGTCCCAGGATTTCCACCATCACTTCGGTCCCTTCTCGGCAGGGGGTGCACTTGCCGCACGATTCCTCATTTAGAAATTCCAGGGTCCGGTACACAAAATCCACCACATCCCGGGTCGCGTCAAACACCATGACCGCTCCTGAACCCAGGACCGTTTCATAGCAGAGGGGTTTTTGCAGCATTCCGAAAGGAATCACGGCTCCGGTAGACCCTCCCACCTGGACCCACTTCACATTCCCGGCACCGGCCAGATCCAGCAGTTCCTGAAGCTTTGAGCCCATCTCCATTTCATACACGCCGGGGTTCTTAACATCCCCGGTCACACAGAAAAGTTTGGTCCCTTTGCTTTCGGAGGTCCCCATGGCGCTGTACCATTTGGCGCCCTTTTCGATAATCAGTGGAACATTGGACAGGGTTTCCACGTTGTTGATGATGGTCGGCTTTTGAAAAAGCCCTTTTTGGGGAGGGAAGGGGGGTTTGAACCGGGACTCTCCCCGTTTGCCTTCGATGGAGTTCATGAGCGCCGATTCCTCACCGCAGATGTAGGCCCCCGCCCCTTCCTGGATCTCTATTTCCAGGTTTTTCAAATAGCCCTTGATACGGCATTGCTCGATTGCCTTTTTAAGGTCTTGGACGAGATAGTGGTACTCGTCGCGCAGGTAGATGTAGGCGATGGAAGCACCGATGGCATAAGCGGCAATAATCATTCCTTCAAGGAGCAGAAAAGGGTTTTTTTGAAGAAGGTACCGGTCTTTGAAGGTCCCCACCTCTCCTTCATCGGCATTGCAGATGAGGTATTTCTCTTCTTCAGGGGCCTTTTGAGCCAGTTCCCATTTCATGCCGCAGGGAAAGCCCGCTCCGCCGCGGCCTCTGAGTCCCGAAGCCTTGATCTCTGAGATCACGTCATCGGGGGACATTGAAAGGGCCTTTTCAAGCCCCTTGAAGCCTTGGATCTCCCTGATTTCCTCTTTAATTAAGATCTTTTTCTCTGGCACGGTTCTTTCCTCCGGCTAGTCATGGGATTGCAGGATCGTTTTGATCCGTTCAGGCGTCAGGTTACCGTACACCACATCGTCCACCAGCATGGCCGGCGCCTTGTCGCAGGCACCGATGCAGTTGGTCAACAGAAAGGTGAAGCGCCCGTCGGCGGTGGTTTCACCGGGGGCAATCCCTAAGTTTTTTTGAAGGGATGCGGCAACCGTCTCTCCATTTTGAAGAAAGCAGGGCACGCTTTTGCAGATGCGGATCACATGACGGCCCAGGGGTTCGGTGGAGAGAAAAGAATAAAAGGTGGTCACACCGTACACATGTCCCAGGGGCAGTTCAAGGTCCTGGGCAATATGGTTCATGGCGTCTTCGGACACGTATCCGTTTTGGTTTTGCTCCGATTTGATCATGTTCAGCAGTTTTTCCATTGTTAACACACCCCCTCTTTCGGCTGGGTCAACGCACTTGTGGGACAGTGGTCGATGCAGATACCACAGTCTTTGCAGACCTCTTTGTCCAAGGGCACATCGCAGTCCACCACCACCTTGGAATCAAAGCCCCGGTAGGCCATGGCAAAGACATTCTTCTTGGCCAACTGAGCGCAGGCTCTGATACAGCGTCTGCACAAAATACAGCGGCCCATGTCCCTTTGAACGTAGGGGCTGATATTTTCCGCCGGGTACGCCCGTCTTTTCTTCACCTGGAACCGTGGCGGTCCGACTTCCAGGTCGGCTGCCAGGTGGTGCAGTTCACAGTCCCCCGCACACTCATCGGTCACACACGGTCCCGTATGCCCGGCTAGCAAAAGCTCAATGACGGTTTTTCGAGCGGCCAGGACCTTAGGCGTGCGGGTGTGAATCGCCATTCCCTCTGTAACCGGCGTGTGGCAGGAAGCCACCAGTCTGGGTGCCCCTTCCACTTCCACCACACAGACCCGGCAGAGCCCTTCAGGCGTCAGGTCCGGTCTGTGGCAAAGGGTCGGAATGTTGATTTCCGCATCCTGGGCCGCTTTGAGGATCGTTGTCCCTTCCAGAACGCTCAGCTTCTGTCCATCCATTTCTATTGTTACTTTAGCTCTTGCCATCTTTTCCTCACCCGTTAAGTTCTTGATTGATTATTGCCACCCCTTGAATGATTTTGAGGTGGAATTCAGGGTCCAAGGGTATTAATCGCCCCCAATGACCATTCCCAATAGAATCAGATCACCTTCCCGGGCAACATAGCCGATGCGGGAAGGCCGGTGGTTCACAATGACCATGGTGATTCTGTCTCTGGGAATTGACAACTCCTCTGCAATATGGCTCACTTTTTCCCCCGCCCCGTTTTCCACGACGATCCCTTCGTCGTGATCGTAGCCCGGTACATATTTTCGAAGCAGTGGACTCAGTTTTAATGTGACAGACATGTCAGGCTTACCCACACGCAAGGATGGCCTTTTTGACCAGGGTCTTTGCCACTTCAACCATGTACCCGTTGTCATGTAATGGCTTGGCCGATGCGACAGCAGCCTCTCCTGCGGCCCTGGCGTTGGCTTCATTGATGGGTTTGCCCATAATGGCTTCTTCAGCGGCAATGGCCCTCTTTGGTTTCACATAGACCCCGTTCAGGCAGATTCTGGCATCATTCACTTTGTTCCCGCGGCTGGTAATTCGAGTGGCGCAGTTGACGATGGGGAAATCGATGGACTTTCTAAGGGCAAACTTAAAAAAAGCGCTTTTCGTGCCGTCAACCGGCGCCGGGATGCGGATTTCAGTGACGATTTCATCGGGTTCCAGGACCGTTGTTCTGGAGACCTCCACCTGGAAGAAATCCTCGGCACTGACGGTGCGTTTGGATGTTTGAATGGATGCATCCAGGGCAATCAGGGCAGGCGCCGTATCACTCGGGTGAACGGCGATGCACCCTTCCTCAACGCTGCCGCCGAATATGGAGTGGTAACGCGTGTCCCCTTTAAGGGCGTAACACCGGCCGCCCCCCTTTCTGAGACAGGGAAAACGGTTTTCCGGAGAACGGTAGTACCAGCAGCGGATGTCCTGGCAGATGTTGCCGGCAATGGTTCCCATCTCCCGCAGATGGGGAGAGGCCGTCCTGCGGGCCGCTTCAGCCAAAGCACTGTACCGGTCCTTTACAATATCCGCATGGGCGATATCCTCCAGGATGGCCAGGGGCCCCAGTGTCAGGCCGTTGCTGTTTTCCTGGATGAGATCCATTCCCGCAATGGTTTTGAGATTGATGAGGGCTTCGGGATAATCGGGCAGGATTCGGTCTTTCATTTTGCCCAAAAGGTCCGTTCCTCCTGCAACGAGGGCGGCTTTCCCCCCATATCGTCTGAGAAGTGAAACCGCTTCTTCCACGTTTGACGTATCGAAATGGGTAAATGTTTTCATGCTTTGTTCTCTCCTAAAGTTTTCCCAGGGCCTTCAGGACTTTCTGAGGGGTTATGGGAAAATCATCGACCCTGACGCCGATGGCATTATAGACCGCCGGGCCCAGCAGGGCCGGGATCATGGTGGCAATATCCTCACCCACACCGGTGGTGCCGTAGGGTCCATGCCCCATTTCTGTCTCCAGAATGACCGTGTCGGCTTCCGGGCAGTCATCAATGGTGGGGATCTTGTAATCCAGCAGGTTCCGGTTGAGCAGAACCCCCGTTTGGGGGTCCCAGACCATCTCTTCCGTGAGCGCTCTGCCAACTCCCATATAAGTGCCGCCATACATCTGGCCTTCCACCGTTTCAGGAGAGATGGCTTTTCCCACATCGTTGGCGTTGACCACCTTGGTGACCGCCACTTCGCCAGTCTCCGGATCCACCGCCACTTCCATGAAGTGGGCCTGTCTGCAGAGGCGGGGCCTGCCCGTCTCCATGGCGTCACCCCAGATGCCTTGCTGCTGCCAGGCCCAACCGACAATGGGGGGTTCGGTCCAGATTCCCACGGCGTTGTGCATGGGCATGGACATGATGGCGATGTCTTTGATGGGTTTTTTGTTTTCCGGGTTTTTCTTTTCGAAAACAGTCCGGTCTTTGACGTCCAGCTCTTCCACAGTAAGGTCTTCAAAGAAATTCAGTGCCAGATCCAGCAGGATTGCTTTGGCCTTTCGGGCGGCTTTGCGGACCACATACGCATTGGAGCACAGGTTGCAGGAACCATCCGGGCTCATGAGGGAGAAGATGTGGTCACCATCGAACGGTTTGATGGTGATATCTTCCACCGGGACGCCCAGTTCATCGGATACCACCTGGCAATAGGTTGTCCAGGGGTTGACGCCCACATCCGCATGCTGGGCCACAATGCTGACGGACCCGTCATTTTCCAGCCAGACCGCAGCGGATGCCGTTCCCCGAACATCGTCCCATTGGTGGTCCCAGGTAAAAGCAATGCCGTGCAGTTTGCCGTCTTGAAGTTTCCCTTCTCCGGGGAGATGCCATTTGTTATCCCAGTCAATGGCTTTTTTGCCGGCTTCAATGCATTCCTTCAGACTGTCCCGTTCCGGAAAACCATGCTCCTTTTTGTACTTGAGCAGCCAGTCCATATCGTGGCTTTCGCATCCGTCGTTTTTGAGCGCCACCAGCGTCGGGTCAAGGTTCAGCGCGTCGGCCACATGATCAAAAATCATGGTGAGGCAGAAGGCGTTAGGAAGCTGCTCGCAGCGATCCCACCAGGCCGGTGCTTTGCTCACATCCGCCGTAATGGCCTGGCATTTCAGGTTGGGAATACGCGTATTTTCAAGCAGGTGCTCCGCGCCGGGTGTACATTGAAATACGGCGAAAATATTTTTCATGTCCACCGCTGTGATGGTGCCGTCCTTTTTGGCTCCAACTTTGAAGTAACCCACCATCATGTCGCCGGATTCCCCGTAAAATTTCTCAGCCCTGTCGAAAAGCAGCTTTACCGGCCGTTCCGCTTTTTTGGCCATGAGCACGGCAATGGTGTTCATGCCGTTGATGGAGAAATCCGCCGGGTTGCACCGTTCTCCGAAGGAGCAGCCCTGATAGGGAGAATACATGGTAATCTGGTTCATGGGAATATCCAGCTGCTCACTTAAAAGCATCTTGACCGCATAGGGCTGCTGCACGTGAACCCACAGCTCGAGCCTGTTCTCCGTCCAGCGGGCCAGGACGCTGGGCATTTCCGCCCCGGCCCAAAGATGGGCGTTCCGCCTGGCCTTAAATTCGATGATCTTATCCGCTTCCTTGAACCCCTTCTCAATATCGCCATGTTCAAAAAGCGCTCTGAAATCCTCCACTTTGTTGCTTTCGGCTCCGGGAAGCAGAACCGGTGCATCCGGTTTCAGCGCCTCTTCCTGATCAAGGATAAACGGCAATTGCTCCCACTCCACGTGAATGAGGCGGATGGCTTCTTTGGCGATTTCTTCACTTTCAGCGGCCACCGCGGCGCCCACGGCCTGGCCTTCAAACCATGCTTCTTCCGCCAGGATGACGCTTTCGGGTTTGAGCGCAAAACCGGAAAACTCTCCGGCCAGCCTGTCGGGCCCACCGACACTGCCGTTCAGGGTTCTTCCCTTGATTTCGGGATCGTCATACCGCATGACGGCTCTCACGCCCGGGAGACTTTCCGCTTTGCTGGTGTCCATATGGAGGATTCTGGCGTGGGCATAGGGAGAACGCATCACTTTGGCATACAGCATGCCCGGTATCTGAACATCACGGGTGTAAACCGCCTTGCCGCTCGCCTTGGCATAACCGTCGATGCGGCGTACACCCCGTTTTCCGATCTGCCGGTATTCGATTTCCGGCCGGTCGGCACCCACGGTGAACATGCCGTCATTCTTGAGGTCTTCATAGGGTCGTATTTTGAGGCTTCCCATGGTCTATTTTCCTCCCTTGCTTCCCAGTAATTCGGCTGCTTCCATGATGGCCTTGGGGTGCTGGGGGTAGGTGCCGCACCGACACAGGTTGCCCCCCAGGGCTTCACGGATTTGTGCTTCATCGGGATCGGGGTTTTTATCCAGCAGCGCTTTGGCCGTGGTGATAAACCCCGGCGTACAGTAACCACACTGCATGGCGTGGTGTTTTACGTAAGTTTCCACCAGTGGATGATTCTGGTCGGCGATCCCTTCGGCGGTTTCGACGGTGTTGCCGTCACACTCGATGGCGAGCGTCATACAACTCAAGATCGGCCTTCCGTTCATGATGACCGTGCATGACCCGCAGGCTCCCCGGTCACAGAACATTTTGGGGGAGGTGAGGCCCAGTTTGTCGTGGATCAGATAATTTAGTGTCCACTCCGGCTGTACGTGGATCTGGTATTCATCTCCGTTTAAGGTCAACCGGATCATCCCTTCCGGCAACGGTGCCGGCTCTCCGGTGTGGGCTGCCAGGGCATGGGTTTTAAGGTCCTCAAATGCATCAAATTTGGTGCTGCAGTAGGGACACAGGTATTGGCTCGTTTGATCTTTCACTTTCGACCTCCTTCACTTAACACCTGAAACCTCTTGTGACACTTCATAAATAGCGAACCGCAGAATATCGAACAATGAACCGCAGAATGTCGAAGTGTGGAATCGCTTCGCTCTGACCTATTTAGCTTAGCAGGACCAGTACAATATCTTCCTTCGGCATTCGACATTCCTTGTTCGATATTGGATATTCGCTTTTCGCCGGGTGTCATGCAGATCATAACGGTTATCCGTTTATGGTCTTGAGACTCCTCAATAAGATGGATTGGCTGATGCGATCTTCATAGTCTTTTCTGAAATATGCCAGGGTATCCAGCACCGGTATGGGGGCTGCCTGGCCCAGGCCACAAAGGGCTGCGCGAACCATGGTGTCAGATAACTGCCGCAGGTTGTCAATGTCTTCTTCGACACCTTCGCCATTTACCAGTCTTCCCAGAATCTCTACCATCACTTCGGTCCCTTCCCGGCAGGGGGTGCATTTGCCGCAGGACTCCTCGTTGAGAAATTCAAGGGTCCGGTACACGAAATCGACAACGTCACGGGTCTGGTCAAACACCATGACCGCGCCTGAACCCATGACCGTTTCATAGCCGAGGGGCTTTTGCAGCATTCCGAAAGGAATGACCGCTCCGGTGGATCCCCCCACCTGAACCCATTTCACATTCTCGGCACCGGCCAGATCCAGGAGTTCCTGAAGTGGGCAACCCATCTCCATTTCATAGACGCCCGGGTTTTCAACATCCCCGCTGACACAGAAGATCTTGGTCCCCTTGCTCTCAGCGGTTCCCAGTTTGCTGTACCATTTGGCGCCCTTGTTAATGATGATGGGGATATTGGACAGGGTTTCCACATTGTTGATGATGGTAGGCTTTTTAAAAAGTCCGGCCTGGGTGGGGAAGGGGGGTCTAAGCCTGGATTCCCCCCGTTTTCCTTCGATGGAGTTCATGAGCGCCGATTCTTCGCCGCAGATGTAAGCCCCGGCCCCTTCCTGGATCGTAATATCCAGGTCTTTCAAGTAGCCTTTTTCTTCAGCCTGTTGAAGGGCGTTTAACAGTCCCTCCAGCAGGTAGCGGTACTCGGCCCGAAGGTAGATATAAGCCTTTCTGGCTTCAATGGCGTATGCGGCGATGGCCATCCCTTCCAGTAACAGAAATGGATTGTGCGTCAGAAGGTGGCGGTCCTTAAAGGTCCCCACTTCTCCTTCATCGGCATTGCAGATAAGGATTTTATCCCCTTTTGCCTTTTGGGCCATCTCCCATTTGGCGCCACAGGGAAACCCCGCACCCCCGCGGCCTCTGAGACCTGATGCCTTGATCTCTGCGATGACGTCCTCAGGTGACATGCCAAGGGCCTTTTTGAGGGCTTTGAATCCGCCGTAGCTGCCGATGCGGCCCGGGTCGATCTTCTCAATTTTGTCGGTCAGGATTTTTTTCTCTGGCACAGTCTTGTCCTCCAGATGGCTAATCGTAGGATTGCAGTATTTTTTTGATCTTGCTTGGGGTCAGATTTCCATGGAGCTCATCATCCACCAGCATGGCCGGCGCCTGGTCGCAGGCACCGATGCAGTTGGTCAACAGAAAGGTGAAGCGTCTGTCGGCGGTGGTTTCTCCGGGGGCAATCCCTAAGTTTTCTTGAAGGGATGCGGCAACCGTCTCTCCATTTTGAAGAAAGCAGGGCACGCTTTTGCAGATGCGGATCACATGACGGCCCAGGGGTTCGGTGGAGAGAAAAGAATAAAAGGTGGTCACGCCGTACACATGCCCCAGGGGCAGTTCAAGGTCCTGGGCAATATGGTTCATGGCGTCTTCGGACACGTATCCGTTTTGGGTTTGCTCCGCTTTGATCATGTTCAGCAGTTTTTCCATTGTTAACACACCCCCTCTTTCGGCTGGGTCAAGTCAGGTTTGGTAAGGGCGGAGGTGGGACAGTGGTCGATGCAGATACCACAGTCTTTGCAGACTTCTTTTTCGAGCGGCACATCGCAGTCCACCACCACCTTGGAATCAAAGCCCCGGTGGGCCATGGCAAAGACATTTTTCTTGGCCAACTGAGCGCAGGCTCTAATGCAGCGTCTGCACAAAATACAGCGGCCCATGTTCCTTTGAACGTAGGGGCTGATATTCTCCACCGGGTACGCCCGTCTTTTTTTCACCTGGAATCGCGGCGGTCCGACTTCCAGGTCGGCTGCCAGGTGGTGCAGTTCACAGTCCCCTGCGCATTCGTCGGTCACACACGGTCCCGTATGCCCGGCAAGCAGAAGCTCAATGACCGTTTTACGGGCGGCCAGGACCTTTGGGGTGCGGGTGTGAATGGCCATCCCCTCTGTTACCGGCGTGTGGCAGGAAGCCACCAGCCTGGGTGCCCCTTCCACTTCCACCACGCAGACGCGGCACAACCCTTCAGGCGTCAGATCCGGCCTGTGGCAAAGGGTCGGAATGTTGATTTCCGCATCCTGGGCTGCTTTCAGAATCGTTGTCCTTTCCAGAACGCTCAATTTCTTACCATCGACTTCTATCTTCACTTTAACCATTGTTTACCTCACAGTGAAAAAGTCAAATTACAGGGACAGGGCCGCTTTCCACTTTTCTTCTACGTACTTGAGATGTGCCAGCGCCCCTTCCCTGCCTCTATCCGGGTCGCGTTCTTTTACCGCTTCCAGGATGTTTTTGTGTTGCTCGAACAATTCTTTCCGCATGTTCTTTTTTCTGAATATGCCTCCCCAGGCAATTCGATGTTCTTCCTGCAGGAGGTCGTATATGGTCTTCATGACATGGATATACGCTTCGTTATGGGTTGCATCAGCAAGGGTTGTATGGAATTCGTGATCTGCCCTGGCGCCCAGACGATTCATTCGGAGGTCTTCCTCCATTTCATTTAGAAGCCTCTCCATATAATCGATCTGTTCATGGGTCGCCCGTTGGGCGGCCAGGGCGACGATCCCCAGTTCCAGATATTTCCTGATCTCAAAAATCTTCATAATGTTGGCTGCCGAACTTTTTGCAAAGGAAACCAGGGGATCGTGAATGGAACGGGTGGTGATGGGGCGCACACAGGTTCGATTTCCCTGTTGAATCTCCAAGAGTCCCATACTCTGAAGCGTGTTTAAGGCTTCCCGCAAAGAAACCCGGCTCACATTCAAGGATTTGGCCAGGGATCTTTCAGGCGGCAGGCTTTCTCCGGGTTTCAGATTTCCCTGGAGTATCAACGACCTGATCTGCTCCACGATTTCATCGGAGATTTTTCTGAGTTTGATTGGAGAATAAAGGGTGTTCATATCATCGAATCGCATAAGTGCTCTATTGGTATGATCACTGGATATCTATATTGGTTTTCTAATATAAAGTAAAATCCCTTGTCAACAAAAAAATAGTGCTGAATTCGGCTAATATTTGGACCTGTTATGTGCGAGAGCCGAAATGCACTGGAAAATACATCCCCTCGCAGGACATCCTTGAATCATGTTGTCTAGTTCCATTATAAGTGCCTTATATATTATATGATACGATGTATTGATTTCATTTGGATGACATGAAATTCTGCCAGGAGCCGCTTTGCGAGATCATGGGGGCTTTTGTGAGAATCGGGACCCGCTTAAAAAAAATCTTGACAACAAAATGAAATGCCAATAATACTTGGTATATTCGTTAGACCTCTAAGCCCCTTTAGCTTTATGCGTTCTACGATACCCTATTAATTATGAATGAGCTGAAGATAGCCCGTTGATTACAACGCTGTTATGCCAGAGAGAGAAAGGAGGTGGTCTTTTCATCGCGTCGTGTAACCCCAAAAGGCATCATCAACCATAACAACATCGGAGGTATCATCATGGGAAAAAGAAGTTTGAAGCGTCTGCCAGTTTTATTGTTACTCGTGGTTTTGTCCATTTGTTTTTGTTTTACCCCCGCCCTGGCCAAACAAAAGGTTGTGGGTGTGTCTAACCTGTGGTTAGGGAACGACTGGAATGCCAGGTGCAATCAGACCATCATCGACTATCTGGAGAAAAAAGGCGTCAAGGTGATCAGCACCAATGCCCAGGGAAAAACCGGTCAGCAAAAGGCTGATGTGGAGAACTTCATCTCCATGGGTGTTGATGGTATTGTTATTAAAGGTGGGGAAGGGGATGCCTTTCTGGATGTCTCCAAAAAAGCCTGGGACGCCAATATCCCGGTGGTGACTGTCATCATGTTTTTGCCCTATGCCGTACATAACTCCGTTGAAGATAGCTGGCAGGGCAGCACGAACCTGGCGGTGTGGCTGGTCAACCAGATGCGGGGTTCCGGAAAATACATCGGTATGGACGCAGCTGGATGGCATACCCTCGAAGTTAGAAAGAGGGCCTATGGGGAAGTTTTGAAATGGTTCCCGGACATCAAAATGATCGGCGAATACCATGAGGTGAATCCGGCGGATCCCGTCAACAACGCCTATAAAATCACCAAAGCGACCCTTCGGGCTCATCCTGACCTGAAAGGCGTGGCCACCACCTGGGGTCTTCCGGCCGTGGGCGCCATCAAGGCCATCAAGGAAATGGGAAAAGAGAAACAGGTTTCCGTGATCAGCATCGATCAGGAAGCGGCGCTTCTGGCCCAGATGCATAAGCCCGGTTGCCCGGCTACCGCTGTTGTGGGTATTGAGCCCGTTGTTCAGGG
>Ga0233437_1006838_pt1 | contig 11401 bp, 5 predicted proteins | sample SI_122_August201_FD_182714 | JGI IMG/M metagenome (GOLD analysis project Ga0233437, IMG submission 182714) | Seawater microbial communities from Saanich Inlet, British Columbia, Canada - SI_122_August2016_200_MG | ecosystem: Environmental > Aquatic > Marine > Inlet | place: Canada: British... | reverse complement strand
ATATGTATAACTTTTAATTTTTGCATGGCGCAAAAAGAAGCCAATATATGGATGTTTGGCAATTTTGCTGGATTAGATTTCAACACCTCTCCCCCAACGGCTACTACCAGTAGTAAAATGAAGGCCTTAGAAGGCTGTGCTTCAATAGCAGACAGTGATGGGAATTTATTGTTTTACTCTAATGGAAAAACAGTATGGAATAATAATCACTCTATTATGTTAAATGGGGAGTCATTAAATGGTCATTTAAGTACTACTCAGTCATGTATCATTGTAAAAAAGCCAAAGTCACAAGATATATACTACCTTTTTACTGTTGGATCTTTTGGAGAAGAAGCTGGATTAAGCTATTCAGAAGTTGATGCGAGCCTGAACAATGGACATGGAATTGTTAGAAACCCGAAAAACATCCAACTTGAGTCGTACACATGTGAAAAAGTTACAGCGATAAAACATCAGAACAATCGTGACTATTGGATAATAACACAAAAATATAATACCAATAGTTTTTATAGTTTTCTTCTTACTGAAAATGGTATAAATAAAACAAACTTCATTGAGTCAAAAATTGGCCCCATTGCTGATGAAAGCAAATATGCTGGCTATCTAAAATCATCATTAGATGGAAGTCGATTGATTTATGCGAACAACAATGAAATTGCCCTTTTTGAATTTAATAATCTGAACGGTGTTATTAGTAATTACATAAAAATTCCTTTCAATAATAATGTAGGGCCATATGGTATCGAGTTTTCGCCTGATGGTTCAAAGTTTTATGTATCTTCAAATATAAACGCATTTGGCTATTTGCATCAATTTGACCTAATTCTGAATTCAAAAGAGGAGATAATTAATAGTAAAAGTTTAATTGATAGCTTTAACAATTTTATAGGCGCCCTTCAACTGGGTCCTGATTTAAAAATATATCATAGCCGGCTTCAAGCTACCTATCTGGGTGTCATAAATAAACCAAATAATAGAATCGCTTATATTAACTATAAAGCCAATGGACTCTATTTAAAAGGGAATATTTCATTTTATGGACTTCCTAACTTTTGCAGTGATGCCATTAAGTATCTAAATTTTAGTGCATCTGGTTTTTGTTTAAATGACACAACATTCTTCTCATTAACATCTACCTATTTTGATTCGGTTTTATGGACCTTGGGAGATCAGGATACAACCAACAATCATTCAAAAACTAGAAATCCTCATCATGTTTATTCCATGCCAGGGAGCTACAAAGTGACATTAAAAATTTATTTAAATAACACTGTAAGCGAAATAACTAAAACTATTCATATTCATGAAAGACCAAAAGTTGATATTAGAGACACATTGATATGCTATCCGCACAAAATAACTTTAAACGCGCACTCAAAAAACTCTGAATATTTGTGGAATACAAATGATACAAGCAACTCAATAAGCATCAGCAAGTCAGGCGTATATTGGGTTCAGGTTTCTAACCACTGTGCAACAGTATGTGATACTGCTCATATTGAAATCATTGAATCAGCATCCTTTGAATTTGATTCAATCATATATTTATGTATAGGAGATAGTTTAAAGCTGAATGTAATTACAGATCATGCATCTTATTTATGGCAAGATTTATCTAGGAATTCTGAACTAAGTATAACAAAAGGAGGGATTTATTGGGTAAACGTATCAAATCCATGTGGGAGCTTGTCGGATACAGTGAGAGTAATTGAACAAAACTGCCACTGTTATTTGCAAATGCCAAATGCATTTACTCCCAACAATGATGAGATCAACGATGTTTTTACAGCAATTTCCAACTGTTCTTTCGCACGGTATAAACTTCTAATTTATAACAGATGGGGACAGCATATTTATACATCTAATGATGCTCGGCTTTCATGGAATGGAAAGTATCTAAATAAGTATTGCGAAATTGGTGTTTACTATTATCAACTAAAATATCAATTCCATGAAATGAAAGACGCTAAAACAATCATTGGTGAGATTCATTTGACCCGCTAATCTCTAAGTACGCGTTGTTTTAAAAGCAAAAAAGCTGTTCTATGAACGACTTTTTGATATGAAAAGTCTATTATCACATCAGAAACTACAGTATGTGACAGTGACGAGAATACATAAATAACTTTCAAGGCTATTTCGAAGATTATCGGAATAGCCTTTTTTTGTGCATGAAAGATTGATCACACAGCAGTGTCCTGATTGATATATACTGTTGCCACAAATCAGAAGCTAGGGAAACCTGGCTTTTGTTTTTAGGGCCTTTAAATTAGGAACCATTCACAGGGGCATTTTATTGGCAGGCAAAAGTTCAATATTTTTACCGTCCGGGCTACTATATAGCCTATTTGTCATAAATAAAAAAAAGTTAACAATGTATAAAGAATTTAAAATAAAATCATAAATTATCCCCTTCTTTCATACCTAAAAATAAATGCCTATTGAGAACAATTTGACAAATAATTTTCGCAGAGAAAAGGAACTATTAATAAAATTATACTATGAAAAACTTAAAGTTTGCAATTTTATTTTTATTCTGTCAATTTTTCATGTTTTCAACAGAGGCTCAGTTACCTACAGTCAATGTAACTACCAACATTAATCCTTCCAATGGATATACATTTCTTGCTAATTTTTGGACGGGCACCGCAGGTAAATATTATCTTCTAATTCTTGACAAACAGGGAAGAACAATATATGCCAAATCATTTCCCTTCGGCATAAATGGCGGCTTTTTGGATTTTAAACCGCAACCCAATAACAAATATTCCTTTTTTAGCGGAAAACAGAGCCGATATTATATTATGGATAGCATGTTTAATATAATTAATACAGTAGTAGCAAAAAACGGATATACTACTAATAATCATGAGCTTGTTATCTCCAATGATAATCGTTATTATATAATAGCAGATGAAACCAGAACAATTGATATGTCATTGATAGTTTCTGGTGGTGACTCAAATGCCCAGGTTATTGGCAGCATCATCCAGGGGATAGATGCCAATGACAGTTTAATTTTTGAGTGGAAAGCTTTGGATCATATTTCTATAACAGACCATGTAGGTGATCTCACGGCTCCTATTATCGACTTTACACATACTAACGGCCTTTTTCTTGATACTGACACATCCATACTTATGTGCAACCCTGAATTAAATGAAATTACCAAAATTAGCCTTAATAGTGGAAATATAATATGGAGGTTGGGATTGCTGGCCCATAGCAATCAGTTTACATTTATAAACGACACTTTAGGTTTCAGATTTCAACATTTTGCACACCGATTAGCCAACGGAAATATAACTCTGTTTGATAATGGAATTTCTCACTATTCCCGTGCTATTGAATATGAAATTGATGAGGTAAATAAAACTGCAAAACTTGTATTTGAATACAGAAACACTCCGGATATTTATGCTTGGGCTATGGGAAGTGCAATCAGGATAGCTAATGGCAATACCTTCATTTGCTGGGGATCTGTTCCTAGGATGACCGAAGTAGATACCGGAGGGAATAAAGTCTTTGAAGCTACATTTTCGTCTGGTACTTACAGAGCACTGAAATACGATATTCCTAATCCAATCGCTCAATTAATATCAGGCCCTTCAGAAATTTGTAAAGGTCAGACAGCAACTTATTCTGCTTATACTGATACCAATTGTACATATTCATGGAGTGTTGTAAATGGTACCATTATTAGTGGGCAAGGAACGAATGTACTTACTGTAAAGTGGCCAAATAACGGGCAAGCTACTGTAAGGTTAACCAAAACAAACTCCCTTAATTACAAGGATTATTTTAGAATTTATGTTACTGTTTTACCAAATCCCACAGTAAATATGGGTGTTGTAGAAATTTGTGAAGGAGCCAGATTCATAGATTATACCTCCAATTCAGTAAGCTGCTTCTGGGATTTTGGAGATGGCGACACATCAATTTTATCTGATATTAACCATATCTATAGCTCACCTGGAACATATCAGGTAAAACTGAAAGTAATTAATAACTACGGCTGCACCGATTCAAGCATCCAAACCGTAGTAATCCCAGATGCACCAATAGCTGATTTCAATATTGATTCTATTGTTTGTGCTTCTGATATAATATCAATTATCAATAATTCAACTGATGAAGATGGTTACTTCTGGTATTTAGGAGATTCTATGATTTCTAATTCGAAAAATCTATATGCATTCTCATTCCCAGCAGCTGGTTCTTACGATATTAAACTAATCGTAACAGGCTCTGGTTGCATTGACTCTCTTTCTAAAACAGTTATTGTCAATCCAAATCCAAAAGCCCACTTTAGTTTTAGTGAAATTTGTAATGGTGCAAGATTTATTGATTCTACCATCAATTCAACATACCGTTTATTGGATTTTGGTGATGGCGACACATCAGTATTATCTGACATCAACCATATTTATAGCTCACCTGGAACATATCAGGTAAAACTGAAAGTAATTAATAGCTATGGCTGTAGCGATTCTAGCATACAAACCCTAGTAATCCCAAATGCACCAATAGCTGATTTCAATATCGATTCTATTGTTTGTGTTAATAAGAAGATTACTATAATAAACAATTCAACCTTTGCAGACAGTTACTTCTGGGATTTGGGGGATGGCAACACATCTATATTAACAGATGTTGATCATATGTATAGTTCTCCCGGAACCTATCAAGTCAAACTGAAAGTATTTAATAACCAAGGATGTGCCGATTCAAGCATACAAACCGTAATAATCCACTATGCACCAGAAGCTGATTTTAGTATCGATTCCATTGTATGTGTTAATGAGAAGATTACAATATTAAACAATTCAAGCTTTGCAGACAGTTACTTCTGGGATTTAGGGAATTCTATGACTTCTAATCTTGAAAATCCATTAACATTCTTATACGCTGCAGCCGGCACTTATGATGTCAAATTATTTGCTTCAGGCTCAGGGTGTTCCGATACTCTTGTTAAAACAGTTATTGTCAATGCAAATCCACAAGCCCGAATTAGTGATAGTGAAATTTGTAATGGTGCAAGATTTATAGATTCAACCATCAATTCAGTATACCGTATATGGGATTTTGGTGATGGCGACACATCAATATTATCTGACATCAACCATACCTACAGCTCATCTGGAACGTATCAAGTAAAACTGAAAGCAATTAATAGCGATGGCTGTACCGATTCAAGCATGCTAACTGTAATAATTCCCGAAGCACCAAAAGCTGATTTCAGTATTGATTTTATAGTTTGTGCTTCTGAGACAATATCAATTATCAACAATTCAACTGATGCCAGTAATTATTTTTGGGATTTGGGGGATTCACGTACGTCCAATTTGATGACTCCTGAAGCATTCTCCTATAATACAGTCGGCTCCTATCAAATTAAATTGGTGGCTTCTACCTCAGTTTGTTCAGACTCCCTTATTCAAACAGTATTTGTAATGCCAAATCCGGCAGTAAAGTTCGGATCAATCACAATAGCAGATTCTACTATACAATTTCATGATTCATCCACGATTTCAGCCGGCAGCATTGTTTCCTGGGATTGGAATTTTGGAGATGGCAAAACGTCAACTATCCAGCATCCAGTACATATATTTTCATCACCCGGCACCTATACTGTTAAGTTATGTGTCAGTTCAAATGATGGCTGTGAAGATTGTGATATTAAATCAATCACTGTAATGGCAACCGGAATTGATCTGTCAGTAATTGATAATTTAATAAATATCTTTCCCAATCCCAGTAAGGGTTATTTTACAATTAAATCATCAAAAAAACTTGATTTAATTGTGATTACCAATGCATTCGGACAGGAAGTTATGGTGGTTAAACCTAAAACTGACACTGCATTAATTGATCTGACTAATAAACCAAAAGGAGTCTATATAGTTAAATTAACACTTGAAAATCAAGATCAAATGATCAGAATTATTAAGAATTAACCGTATAAAAGACTATGCTTATACAGATGCTATTTGTATAATGTAAACTCAAAATCGACTATTTCAAAAGTTAAAAAATACTCCAGTATTCGTTTTCATGAAGATCAAGAATCACAAGTCTGAGTGTAAATTAAAAATAGGCCAATGTTTCCAGAGGCCTATTAACTAATATATAGAGTTTATTAATGCAAAAACCCCGATTTCTCGGGGTGATTGGCGGTCTGGACGCCCCGAGTTCTCGGGGGAACCCGCAACCTTAAGAGCCATTTGGGTTGAAACCATTTATCAACCGCTCATAAAATGCCCTATTTCGTTGAGCTTTTAAGAATCTTTCTCTGCGAATTGCATCTATTTTATCTTGAAATGTTTCGTAATAAACTACTTTCCATGGGATTCCGCTTTTTGTCGATTTGGTCATTCCAGCATTATGATTCATCAATCGCTGATCCATATTAGCTGTATAACCAATATAGAATCGACCATCCTTTAAACTTTGCAAGATGTAGGTATAAAACATGAAATGGTTTTTGAAAAGCAAAGATAAAAAAAAGGCCATTCCTGCTTATCAAGAATGACCTTCATATATATAGAGTTTATTAATGCAAAAACCCCGATTTCTCGGGGTGATTGGCGGTCTGGACGGGACTATTTATTTTGTTTCAATTCATTCCACACCTTTTCATAATACTTCACAACATGCTGTTTTTGAGCTAATAATAATGTTTTTTGCTTTTTTACAATTCATTTCATTTTAAATAAAACTGTGTGTATTTTTGTGTGCAAATAGAATATGATGATTAGAAAATGTACTGCTAAATTCTATATCAAAAAGAGAGATGGTATTGCTACAAACTGTCAGATTGTTTTGTCATTCTCTTTTGAAGGCAAAAGAATGTTGTATTATGTTGGGTATAGTGTTGATGAAAAAAATTGGAACAAGGATTCGCAAAGAGTAAAAGACGGCTTCACGGACAAAAATGGGGAAACATCAAAAAAAATAAACAAACACCTGAATAAGGTTGAGAATACTGTTGAGGCGATTTATAATGAATTTGCAGTATTAAAAAAGGCTATTCGTATTTCAAACTTGAGGGATGAATTAAGAATCCGGTTAGATGAAACAATACGAGAGGATTATAATTTGAATTTGCTTGACTATTTTGCCAAATTTATTGAGGCAAATAAGGATGAATGGAAAGCTGCTACAAAACAAAAAAAAGAAAGAGTTAGAGAAATAATTGGGGATTTTCACAATAAATACAAGATTCAACTTGATTTTGAAGCAATTGACGAGACTTATTTTAAAAAGTATATAAAATATGCTGCCACTGAGTTAAAGCATAAAAATTCAAATATTGCTAAATATCTCAGTGTTTACAAAGGATTTCTTAATTGGGCCTTTGAAAATGGATTTAATCGATTCGGAGAATATAAAAAGTTTAGTGTTGAAGCATACTTCAAAGGAGTATTAATACCAAGTGACTCAATTGCTTTGTCTAAGAAAGAAGTAATGATACTGTATAATTATGATTTCAAAAGCACTGTGATGCAACAGACACGTGACATATTCTGCTTTGGTTGCTTTACAGGTCTTAGGTTCTCTGATTTGCATGAATTAAAGAAAGTGAATATTAAAAATGAATATATTAAGCTAACTACAGTTAAAGGAAATAAAGAAATCACTGTTGATCTAAATAAATATACTAAGGCAATTCTTCAAAAATACAAAGATTTACCACTTGACAAATGCCTCCCTGTGCCGCACAATGCAATACTAAATAAGAATTTGAAAGATATGGGGCAAGAGGTCAAATTTGATGATATTGAAGAGGTTGTATACTTTAAAGGGAAAAAAAGATTTTCAAATACCTGTAGACGGTATGAATTGATTACAACGCATACTGCACGTAGAACCTTTATAACTACAGCACTAATAATGAATATTCCGGCACAAGTAATTATGAAATGGACTGGCCATTCGGATTACAAATCTTTTGAAGGATATATTAAAATTTCAGAAGAAGAGAGAAGAAATGCTATGAAGAAATTCAATGATTGGTAATAAAATGGAATCAAAGATTAAATAATCAAGTCTTTCTTGACAGGCAAAAAAATGAAGCTTATAAGCACCTGATTATCTGAGCCATACAAAGTTCTTAAAATACATTTGCAAACCATTTGCAAACATTTTTGGGGTATTAGCTCAGTTGGTTTAGAGCGCTTGCTTGACAGGCAAAAAAATGAAGCTTATAAGCACCTGATTATCTGAGCCATACAAAGTTCTTAAAATACATTTGCAAACCATTTGCAAACATTTTTGGGGTATTAGCTCAGTTGGTTTAGAGCGCTACCTTGACAGGGTAGAAGTCACTGGTTCGAATCCAGTATATCCCACAAAGGATCAACGACCAAAGGGAGTTAATCCAGTATATTCCACATGAAGGTTTTCAATTTGTTTTGAAAGCCTTTTTTATTTAGTGATCTTCATATGGAATTAATAAAATGCAAATAAAATTGATAAATTACAAATTGTTTATATATTTGTTGCAACAACAGAACATTCGTCATCATGCAAGAAGGTAAAATTACAATTAAGTTCTTTCTCAACAAACGACTTCCTAGCAAGTCAATTGTAAGAGATGAGAGAGGACAAGTAATTGACGAAATTGTTAAATATCCTATATATATTCAGCTTACATTTTTAAGAAAGAGTACTCAATTCAAAAGCAGTATTAATACAGAGTATTCAGATTCTAATTATTCTGAAGACGATAATGCATTAATGATGTTGGAAAAAATGTATATCATTAAGGTTATCGAATATGAAAATATAACCAACAAAGCGTTCTCTTTAAAAGGATTTAAAAGCCGCTATGATATCTACAGTGAACAAATATTTAGTCTCCTGGAGCAAAAAGCCATTAAAACTTTTCTGGGTGCATTAAATAATTCAGAATCAAATTATACCAAATTATTTTTCCATGTAGATTTTGACAAAATTCCTTTTGATATAATTCTTAGTGCTGCACTAGAGCTCATCCCTGACTTTCAAGATTCCTTTGGAGAGAATAAAATTTATATTGACACTTTTGAATTATTTTATCAAGAGTTTACCAAGAAAGGGGATGTTTTACCTGTGCCTTATCCTCGATTAATAGACTGGTTAGAGGGGGAAGGGAATATTAATTTTGATACAATAAATAAAATATTTAAAAAGAATCCTGAATGTATAAACACGTTAAGTGAGATTATTATGTCAAGAGTCGAGTACATTTAAAAAATTTGCCTCCATTGTTTTGTTATTTGTTTTTATGTATAAACTAATTGAAATATAAATTTATGAATAATCAATCTTTTACATTCCTACCACAAGATGTGGTAGATGAACTGAGAGACCTTGCCAGGGACATCAAAGCAGTTCTTCCAAGAATTCAAAACGAAACCATCTCTCAAAAACTCGGAGAATGGATCCCTGAATCAGAAGCTCAAAAATTATTAGGCCGTAAAACTACCTGGTTCTACAAAATGAGGAAATCAGGTGAGTTGGATGGTAAGAAAAGAGGTAATAAATGGTGGTATCGGCTGAGTGATATTCAGAATTTTATTGAAAACTGAGAAAAAAAGGCATATGCAAAGTTTAGCAAGAGATTCCTATTTCAGGGAACGAATTGTAAATGGGTTAGGACCGTCTGAAGCCGACTATACAATATCACTTCAAAATGATACTGGTCAGAGTTTTATTCATAAAGTATTCGGCCATGATAATGATGGTAATATCACCATTACTCCATTTAATCTTGACAGGAAACTCATTAATTATGACCACCCCAAAGCCACCCCTGAAAAACCAAATGGTTTTAATAACAAGGAAATAGTATATGCAATAACTCGGCTATCAAAGTCTTTTATTGCTGCAAATGGGGATGAGATGCGCTATCTAATCCCAAAAGGACAGGGAACATTGCCATTCCTCACTCCTGCCCTTCTTGAAAAGTATCAAAAGGGAGAAAAGATTAAAACCCTTTTTCTTACTGAAGGTGTTTTCAAGCAATTTGCTGCCTCAAAGTATGGTTTAGATATTATAGGCCTTACTTCAATAACCCACTACAAAGACAAAAAAACAGGAAAAATTCATTCAGACATTATTCGGATCATTGAAAAGTGCAAGGTTCAAAACGTAGTCATGATTTATGATGGTGACTGCCTGGATATTTCAACAAAGGCTTTGCAAAAGAGAGAAGATATCTCCAGACGACCACAAAGCTTCATCAACTCAGCAATTGCTATGCGAGAACTTTTAAAAGATCTGGAAGTTCAATTCTACTTCTGCCATATCAAATCAAGAGAGCTTGATGGTCATCCTAAAGGCCTTGATGATTTATTGATCTTAAACAAAGGGCGCGAAGAAGAAATCCTGAACAGCCTTCAGAAATTCAGTGAACCTTCCAAGTCCTTTTACAAACTGGATATAACCAAAGGATATAAACCACTGATCAACTATTTTAACATCAATAATCTGGAAAGGTTTTATGAAGATCATATTGAAGTATTGAAAGATCATGAGTTTAATTTCAAAGGTAAATTATATCAATGGGATGAAGAAACCAACCAGCTTGAAAAACGGATTTATATTGATAATACCCCTATAGTCTTTCATCAAGGATTGCAATTCTGGTATTACGATAAAAATGACCAGGTGAAGTTCGATTATAGTTCCATGTATGAATTCTTAAAAGCAAATGGTTTTGGTAAATATATCACACTGGACAAAATGTTCACCTATATTAGAACAAAAGGCAAAATCGTTGAAGAAGTCCAACCATACGAGATCAGGGATTTTATTACTGACTTTTTGAAAGAATATGGAAATAGAGAAATTTTAAATATGATGTTTAGGGGTGGTAAACAATATGTTTCTAGAACTTCTCTCGAAAACCTTGAAGTCTTAAATCCATACTTTCCAAAAAGCAATAAATATTATCAGCTCTTATTCTTTGAAAATTGTGCCTGGGAAATTTCTGTTAATGGAGTTAAAATGATTAAATACCAGAACTTTCAAGGTTTTGTTTGGGCTGATCACATCATTTCGTTTAGTCCGGAATTATTACCTACTCCTTTCAATGTGTTAAACTTAGAAGATGATTGTGGTTATGATATCCAAGTCAATGAAGAATATGACTCTGATTTCCTGTCGTATATTCAGAATACATCAAATGTTTACTGGACAAAAGAAGAAAAGGGAAAAACGAGAGAAGAAAAGCTTGAAGAATACCAACACTTTTTGAGTAAAATAAATGCTTTTGGTTATTTATCACACTCATTTAACAATAGCAGTAAAACATGGGCTGTTTTAGGTATGGATAATACAGTGTCCGAATTGGGAGAAAGTAATGGCGGAACAGGAAAAAGTATTTTCGGATTCGCATTGGGAGAGCTCTTCA
>Ga0233437_1006837_pt1 | contig 11402 bp, 3 predicted proteins | sample SI_122_August201_FD_182714 | JGI IMG/M metagenome (GOLD analysis project Ga0233437, IMG submission 182714) | Seawater microbial communities from Saanich Inlet, British Columbia, Canada - SI_122_August2016_200_MG | ecosystem: Environmental > Aquatic > Marine > Inlet | place: Canada: British... | reverse complement strand
CTTTATTATGCATATATTTTTTACCCTATCTATTTTTTTAATTATTTTATCCATAGTGAAGTTAGTATTTAAATTTTTCTGTCAATTATAGTCAATACTTGTTGTTGTTGTTGTTGTTGTTGTTGTTTTTGTTGTTTTTGTTGTTTTTATTACCAACATTATTGCAATTATTGTTATTATTGTTAATCCGCTTATTTATGTAAACAAACAAAGCAATATTCATAAGTATTAATATGAATACAAAGATAATTATGAATGTTGTTCTCTTTGATTCATTTCCTTTTACAACCCTACTTGTTACATCAAATCCTTTGAATACCACGTCATTTAATGATATAATAGATGTTACTGTCTTCTCACTAGTTTTTCCTTCATATGATGCTTTAATTGTTACGTCATATTCTCCAACTTCAAGACCTTCAGTACTCCAATATCCTTCCATCACTGCAGATGACTGTTCATCTATATCAATTGGAATAGTATTAAAAGAAGACACCAATTGGCCATCTTTTATTACTTTAACATTCCCATTTACTGTGAAAGGTTTATTCCATTTATTTAATAAATAAATATCAAATTTTGCAATCTGGCCTAATTTGAAATTGTTAACTTTAATATTCTCAATTTCGAGTTCAAGGCTTCCAATTGAAAATTGTTGAGTTATTTTTGTTATTTTGTCATCATACTTAACCATAGCTTCTGCAAAATAACTTCCAGCGTGTTCTGGCTGCCATATTGCTACCAATTTATCTTCATTTCCAGAACCAATTGATTTTTCTTCTGTAATTAATACTGCTAATTCTTCATTGGTAGGACCTTTTATTGTGATTGTTGCCTTAACGTTTGTAATATCTTCTTTTCCATAATTAGCTAGACCAATTGTAAACATAGTAGGTTGATTAATATCTGAATTCTGAACAAACATTTTTCCAGTCAAATACTTTCCAGGATACGGAACATTGACTTTGATTTGATGAACTATTGCAGTAGTTGCAACAACAATATTTTCTTTTGTCACATCTTTTGGCACTTGGAACACCATTATTCCTCCTTGTTGTTCTCCTGGTGAAAGATCATCAGGCAATTTAACTTTAAAATCTATCCAAGTTTCTAATGATTCAACAACTAATACGGAATTTTGTAGTGAGATATATTCACCCAAATCTCCTTCGGTTGATAAAATTACTTTAGATGGGACTTCGTCAACAATAACTCTAAATCTGCCACTTTGTTCAATTTGATTAAATTCCAATTTGGTCCTGGCAGGTGCAAGGCCCAACCCAAATGCAGTTGAAACTAAGAGAATCATTACAATAATCCACAAAGTAATTTTCTTGTTCATCCTGGCACCCCTACAATATATAAAGTAGCTTTCTTACTTCCAGGAGGCTCATCTGCAGGAATTGTTACTTTAATGTCAATCTCTGCATTGTCTTTTGTATCATTGTAATTAAGGAATTTTATAATGGTCAAATTAGCAATGGTAATGTCTGTAATATTTGTCCATGAATTTGTTGAATTTGATACATTGAACGCATCATCTTCTGTTGTTTTATTATCTGCTTTAATTTGGAAATAAATTGTATTTAATGCTTGTCTTGCAAACATTGATCCATTTGCACCAATCTTTGAAATATTGATTAAAATATTTCCATTATTCTCTACAATTAATGGTGGAATTCCATCATCATCTGTGTTCTTTGATGAGAAAGGTGTCATATCTCCAAAATCTACACTATTTGTTGTTAAATTTAAACTAATAAATGATTCAATTGTAAAGTTCCATAAATCACCCCATGAACTGTTCTCTACACCGTCAAATGCACGCACTTGCCAGAAAATCTGTTCATCTAAACACCAATCATATGTTGCAGTATAGTTTGAAACATTACTGTTTATTGTTGCAAAAATGTCTGCACCACATGCAGTGACTGAATCAAAAGTTATGTTCAAATAATATGTCAACGAATCACCATCAACATCAGTTGAATTCCAATCAAAGAATGGACTTCTATCATGAACAGTAGAATTGCCTTCTGTTGGTGTGATTAGTGTTGGAGCATTTGGTGCATTATTTGTGATTGTTACAGCATCTGCCGTACTGTTACCACCTTCTTCATATCCATCATTAACAAAAACTTCACAAGTCCATTCATCCCCATAACTAGTTTCATTGTGAGATATTTGAGATGAACTCATACCTGCCAGACCTGCTTGATATTCAGCTCTAATTTGTTCTGGTGAAAGAGTGTGGTTGTATATTTTAGCAGAATCTAATGTTCCATTAAATTCTTGAGTTGAATAAAATCCAATATTAAGTTCCGTTGCACTATTAGGCATAGTTCCAGATGCTGATATAGTTGTGTCATCTTGTACACCATTAATATAGTATTTTATTGTCGATCCATCCCAGCTGCAAGCTACATGATTCCATTCCCCTACATTAATTGCTCCCGTAGATACTGACGATGTACTCCATCCACCATCTAAATACAACCTACACAACAATTTATCAGCTGATGTTAATCTAAATAAATAATCATTTTCCTTTCTAAAAAATATACCATCATGAGATATACCTGGTTTTACCCACAGATTCATAGTTATTTCTTTTAATTGCTCTAAATAATTATTGTCTGCAACAATAATTTTACTACCATCAAATTCATAAGCCCCGCCAACTACCCCTCCAGTTCTATTATAAATTGCACCAATTACAGTTCCATTATTTCCATAACCACTATAATCAGTTGCATTATTTGCTTCATTACCAGACAATCCTTCAAAAGGCATATTCAATAAGGTTAATGATTCACCATTTTTGTACCAATTTGTAATATTTACAATATCATTCCCATCTATATCTGCAACATTATTCCATGAACATGTTAAATTAGATACACGGCTTGGTAAACTAGAAGTTATTGTAGGTTGATCAAGTGTTGGTTTATTGTTAATTATAATTGAATTCCCACTTGAATAATTAACTCCATTTGAAACATAATCAAATACTTCGTAAATGTATTGATAACAATTTCCTGCACTTACTGTTGCATCTGTATATGCACTAGTTGGATCATCACTTTCAATTTGAGACCAACTACCAAAATTACCACAAGTATTATTATCCAAAATTGTTGCATCTCGCCTGAATAATCTTGTATTAGATGCATTAACTCCTGATTCTGAATCAGACCCGTCCCCAAATGTTATTTGACTGGTTGTTGCAAACCCATCAGTATAACTTATGCTTCCACCACTTGGTGCAGTTATATCTTGAGTGATATTAACTGAGGTATTTGATACCCTTCCAGAATTTGCATAACAAAATATTGTAGCATTATTATCAAAAATGTCATCTGTTGAAAAATTATATTCATGGTAATATGGACTTAATGTGTCTACAATTCCAGTTCCAGTTGTATCTGGATATGTAATGTTATGGATCCCTGCAACAGTGCTTGCAGAAGATATATTTATGGTATAGTTTCCTGAACCAAGTGTATTATAATACAGTATTTTTCCTGAAACATATTGATATCCACCACCAACTGTTTGATTTATTGCTAAAACTGTACATGTCGGCGTGGTTGTATCTACCATTGCCTCACTTGCACTAGTGTAATTAACTCCATTCATTACATTGTCAAATATTTCATACCTATATACGTAACAATTTCCACTAGATACTGTTGTATCTGTGTAACTTCCATCACTCTCTTCAACAATCTCGCTCCATGAACCATATCCGCCACAACTTCCATCACTTAATGTTGCACTTTGTCTTAAAATCCTTCCATTACTTGTGTTTAATCCTGATCCTGCATCAGTTCCTGTTGTATATGTGATTGCTACACTTGTTGATGTGTAATATCCATCTGTAAATGTTATACTTCCACTACCTGGTGCTGTAATATCTCTTGTAACATCAAACGTGTCCGTATCAGAATTTCTATCATCATCAAAACATGTTACTGTTGCTGTACTTGAATATGTATCTCCAGTTGTCCAACTATATGCATTCGTATACGTGCTACTTGTGTCAACTCCACCTGCACTTACTGTTACTGGGAATGTTACATTATGAACTCCACTCCCTGAATCACTTGATAAAACAGTTACTGTAAAACTTCCTGTACTAATTGTATTATAAAATATCTCTGTGCCACTTACATACGAAAAACTATTCTCGTCTGTTATGCTGTCAACTGAACAACTTGGTGCAGTCACATCTGCACAAGTATAACTCCCACAAGTATATCCCACTGCACAATCATCATTTGTACAACAGTCTGAACTAGCACTCCCTACACAGCTACCACTACAAATAATTCCATCTTGAACATAATTTGCAGAAGTAAGTGATTGATCACATGCATCTAAATCTACACAAAAACTTCCACCGCTAGTATATCTATTACTATTACCTGAATCTACACAAACAACACCTGATGTCACACAATTAGAATCACTGTCTGCAGTACCAGCACCGTCATTTACACAAATTCCATCCGCTGAATACACACCACTAGTTACAGTATTGTCACAAGCAATTTCACTAGTAACATCATTATCATCACAATCACATTCACTTCCAGCGTTTACTAGTTCTGTTGTACAACAAGTTCCTGATGTACATTGACCATCTTGACTAAATGCTGGTGCTACATCACTGTCACAAGTTTCTCCATCACCTGTACTTTGATCACAATCAGTAAAGTAATCACTTGAATAATAAGATACTTCATCTTTATCACAAGACCATGCACTTGCTGAATTTCTTGAACAAGTACCACTTGCAGAATTATCATATGCACTCCCATCATCTGAACATCTATCACCATCATAACCTGCATCACAAGCACTTGTACACATACCTTCAATACAAACACCCTCTTCACAATCAGTTCCTGCACTACAACCTGAACAATCTGTTGGTATTGTATCAATCCAAGTATTTGTATCTGTGTCACAATATTTACTTCCTCTTAGTTGACAATCAGCATCATTTGAATCTCCATCAGGGCTTGTTGTGACTTGCGTACCACAATCATAAAACAATCCTGATTCACATAATAAACTACTTGATGATGTACCATCAGTCATAACTGCCCCATTATAACAACAATTGCTTCCTCCAGTGTCTTCATAGTCTTCAGTGGCATCACAACATAAACTACTACCATCATTTATGAATACTTCTCCATCTGCCGAATAAGCTGTTCCTCCAGTACTATCACATGTATCTCCTTCACCACATGAACTCATTGCATCATGAAGAGTTGTACCATCACTGCACACATCACTAGTTGTACAAACTCCTCCACTTGTACACATTCCATTTGCTGTGTAATCTCCACCTGTAACTGTTGTATCACAAGCATCATTATCTGCTTCAGTCATACCACATGAACTACAAGCAGCTTGATAATTAGTGTCATCAAAACAAACATGACCTGATGTATCACATGCATTTGCTGCACAAGTCCCATCTTGAGCAAACCCTGTTGTATCTAAAGATGAATCACAACTATCTCCTGATGTTTGATCACAACTTACAACCATGTTCGCATCAGTTAATTCTGTATTTAGACAACTTGTTGTTCCACAATTTACTCGAATTACAGTTGTTGCAACTTGACAAGTATCTTCAACACATATTCCTGTAGCAGATGGTGGATCCCCACTTGTTATTCCTGTTGAACATATTGCTGCTTCATTTGTTGTATCACATTGAAAGTCCTCATCACCATCTACAAAATTTGCAGCAGTACATGTTGCGGTCCCAGTACCACATTCATCTGTTCCTGTTGTTGATGCTACAATTACACTAGTTGCACATGTAGTCTGAGCACAATAACCATCTCTGACATATCCATCTGTAGCAACTTCAGAATCACACTCATTTCCTGAAGCACACCCATCAACATAATTTCCTCCTGTTAATGAAACAAGTCCAACTGTACAAACACTAGCCCCTGTGCAAATCCCAGCTTCACTGTCTGCTAATCCACTTCCAATATCTCCAACATCATAACATGTCATTCCATCTGTACATGTTGTACCACAACTTTCCCAAGGAGTACTATCTGTTGCACTACTTCCAAATGCAAAATACGTAGCACCAGTACAACAATCATCAGCTGTTGTTGATATTCCTTCCAAAGTCACACCATCACTTGGATCATTATCACAAGTCATACCCACAGTAGGTGTTGCTGAACAACTGTCATCAGGATCAGTATCTATTTTACTTGCACCATATGAAACTTCTCCTTCGGTTGACGAACAACAATTATTGTCCGTTGTACAAGTACCATCTCTTACGTACCCATGTGACCCATCACTAACATCACTGTCACATGCAGTATCTGTCGCACAATCAGTACAGCTATCAGCAAAATATGTACCATCATCACATACATCTCCAGTATCACAACTAAATGTTGAACCTCCACCATCACCATCATTGTCAACACATACACCAGTTGCAACTCCTGATGAATCTGTTGTTCCATCACATATATTTGGAGCAGTACTATCAGCACCTGTTGCATCACATCCACAAGTAATATCATCGCCACTTACCGTTGTTCCACTAGTACTTCCTGAGTCATATACATCAGATGAACAATATGCACCATCTACCTGCCAAAAATAATAACTAGCTCCACCATTGCAAAAAGTATCATCAGTAAGTAAAGCACCATCACAACATCCAGTAGCGCCATTTACACCACTTGCAAAATCATCATTGGTTGTGTCATCACCACAACATTTACTATTTTGACCACCTGTCCCTGCTGCTATCCAAGTATCACCAAGACAACCACAAGTATCGCTACTTGCATCACCATCTGAAGTAAATGCGCATGCAGTGTCACAATAACCTGTTGAACCTGCACATGAACTATCAGAATAATCATCGCATGATGCATCTGCTCCAGCATCAACTTGACAATCCCCATCTTCACTTCCACAATTACTTCCTGACGCACATGATGCTGCTGAAAAACATACTAAATTATCTCCTTCACTTCCTGACAATCCTTCATTTGCTGTATTCTCAGCATCACAATAGTTTGTACATGATGCATCTGCAGTACAAGCACATCCATCTCCTAGTAATGCACCCCAAGTAGCTCCACTTTGACAATACTTACCTTCAATTGCACCACAATCTGTTCCACTTGTATAATCATCATCCCATGCATATGTCCCTGATGAATCACATGAATAAAGTGCACCATCACTACAAATAAAAGCACCACTAGTTGCACCATCAGTTAATATAGCACCATTTAAACAACAACTTTCACCTGCTGAAGGTGTTGAATCATCAAAATCATCTGCTGTTAAATCATCTCCACAACAACCATACCCTGTTCCACTATCAGTATAAGATAAATATTTTCCAGAACCAACTATTGCATCACATGCAGTTTGAGAATCATCACCACCTAACCACGTACCTGCACTACAATATGCTTTTGTCGGAGCTGCTCCAGAAGTACCTGTAGTCGCTGTACAAGTAGTACCTGCAATACAATCAGCAGCATTACAACAAAGTTTCACTGCAGCATCTGTAGTATAACCTGTTGGTGCATCTGTACTTCCTAATCTAGTTCTATAATTTTCACCTGCATCATCACCACAACAACCATAACTATTACTAAATCCTCCTTCAGCACATCTAGTACCACCTGCACCACCACATGATTCCATATATCCTGTCTCCTCTCCAAAATAAATAAATGCAGAACCTCCACAAACATTGCTTCCAAAAGGACTTGGCCAAGTATAATATCCATCCAAATCAAGCCATCCTGTTGTGTATGGATACGCATAATAATCTGAACCTGTTGCACCTGTTGCAACAGCATTTCCACCGGTGCCTGAAGTAAAACATACAGAACTAACACCTATTTGATCAGCAGCATTACAACATACGGCCATAGATGATCCCCAATCCATCGATCCTAAAGTCGCAGTATTATAATCAGTAAATGTTCGTACATATTCGTCATAATCATCACCACAACAATCTGTAGCTCCATCAGTATATTCTCCTGGAAGACTGGCCGCTGATTCTCCTTCATAAATAAATGTAGGACAAATGTTTGGACAAAAAGTAGTTCCATCACCTCTATCACAATCAAGCCAGGATGAGGGATTTGGAGATGCATAACCCCACGTTATTGGAGTTGCATATCTATCATCTCCTGTGTAAGATGCACCACCTGGACCTGCAAGAACTGCAGTGAAACCAGAACCTTGGCCAGCGACACAGGTTTCATCACCATTCAAAACATCATATCCAGAATTACAACAACGTGTACTAGCTACTATCCATGCAACACCATTTGGATTTCCTGATGGAAATTGTCTTTCATTAACAACATTATCGACACTATCATCACCACAACAAGTTGTAGGAGAGGACTCACCACCTATACTCCAAGCAGGACCACCATTACAATTTCCATAAGCTGAACAAAGAGCAGTACTCCCATCCCCATTTACACCAGTACACTCATTCAACCCAGAAACAAAGCACAAAACATTTTTTTCTCCAGGTAACACACTCAAAAACAAGGTATAAATAAAAAACATAAACAATAATAATGTAAATACTCTTTGTAAATCTCCTTGTTTATTCTTATAAAATACATTAAGCTTATTCAACCCTCTAATAAAAATCATATCATCATAAATTGGAGGATTTTCTAACCTTTCCAATTCTTCAAGTTTTGATTTATTATTTTTTGATTTCATTTGTAATTAATTTTCAAATAAGGTCTACAATCCTGTGCTCCGCTTGGATTCTTTCCACCACATTCATTTAATTGAGTAATTCCTGCATAGCATGTCATTGGGAATGATCCACCTGCAAGGTCATGACCCATCCAATTGATGAATAAATTTGATTCTTGTCTTTCTAAAGATTCTTCAACTAATTGTGTAGCATCAACACAAATCCAATCATTTGTTTTATCAATAGTTGCAAACGTAATAATTGAACTTGTAGAGTTACCATTTTTAATATCTGAACAATAACTTTCTGGACTATATTTTAAGAAATGAATTCTGTTTTGATCTGTATTGTACGTTACATAAGCACATAATTGAGCTGTATTAATCTTGTCAAGATTATATACATCAAAATCAAGTTGAGCAACAAAGTCATATTTATCCTTTAGTTTATTTTGTAAAGGACAAAAGTCCAAAGCATTACAGTTTGCAATCTTATTACATTTCTCACAATCTGAATTAAGATATACTGAATTTGTTGGAACATAATTAGGCCTAATTTTGTTCTGATTAGATAATGCATATATACCATTAATTTTTGGTTTAAAAGAATAACTCTTTTGATTTTTAGATATTATCAAATTAGTCTTAACCCACTTCTTACAAGTTTTATTAAACTGACTACATTCTAAAACAATATCTGCATCATCTGCTTCCAAATATACTTTTGGAGATTTTACTAATTTGTTTAATCTAATAATTTTAGATGTTATCCTTGAGTCATTGGTTTTTATAATGTCAATGTCAGCATTACTAAAATTATTTACATTAAATTCTACATAGTTACGTTCATCTACACCAATTTTTAAGAATAGTTCAGTATCAACAGATGAATCAAGTATTAAAAGATTTTTTTCATTAATAGATAAATTAAATTCTTCATATCCGTCTAAACTTTCTAGTTTAACTTCTTCAATATATTTGTATGAAATTGTGGTAATGTTTAGTATTGCATTATTTACTTTTATTGTTAATGAAATACTCTGTGGAGTGTTTGGAAGATAACATGTTTCATCACAATAATCCATAAAAGATATTACTTGAAGATAATTAATCAATGAGTCATTTATTATCACTTCATTCGTAATATTTGTTTGATTGCTTGTTATATTAAATTGTGTTGAGATGTTTGTGCTTACATTTAAAACATCACTAACATTATATGATGTATTAACACTAATATTATATGATGTATTAACACTAACATTATATGATGTATTAACACTAACATTATATGATGTATTAACACTAACATTATATGATGTATTAACACTAACATTATATGATGTATTAACACTAACATTATTTGATATATTCAAACTTATGTTTTCAACTGATTCATTAATGGAGATATTAATTACTATTGAATCATCCCATGTTATATTGGTATCATTTACTAATACAATTGTTTCTTGAGAAATATTGCTTTCATTAATGATTAATTCTGTTTTATTAATCTGGACACTTATTTCATTAAAGTCTTGAGTTACATTGTCAGAAATATTTTGTTTTGTAAAAGTCTCATTTAAAACTATAGTATTGTTTGTTGATTCATTAATTGATAAATTTTGTACTGATTCATTTATTATTATTGATACATTTTCATAAGTTTGATTTGTTGAATTAGCTTGTACTAATAATTCTTCAGTTGTATTGCTAGTAAACTCAATTATTTCTTCAATATTTTTTGAGACGTTTTCATTCTCAGATTCGTTTAATTGTATTGTCTCAACGCTTGGTTCTTCATTTATTTGTATCTGAGTTAAATTTGAGTTATCTAAATCAACCACTACAAACCCTGTAAGCATTATCCCTTGATATTCTTCAAAATTATCACTCCTAAGAATTAATTTATTACCCAAATAAACTTCAACAGTCCCATTTCCTATAACCTCTCCACTTATTTTTAATGAAGTGATATTACCTTCTAAATCCAAATTAATTTGACTATCGCTATCAAAGACTTCATTAATTGATCTCACACCTATCTTTGTATCATAAATAACATTTCCAGTGTTAACATTGCCAATATTAAATATTAATCCTCCTATAAAAATAATTACAAAGACCAAAAGAATATTTTTTTCTGTAAACCAATTTTTTAGTAAATCAAATTTAATCATTTTGACTCACCTTTTTTCTTGATAGCTCGGTTATATACTGTCCATATAGTTCTATCATCTCTATTTAACTGAAGAGCTATCTCATGGTAAGTCAAATCAAGAGTATCTTTCATATAATACACAACTGATTCCATAAAAGAAAGAGTTCTATCTTGAAAAATACCTAGAGGAATCTTTATCTTAGAAGGATGTTCTCTTTTTTTCTTTTTTTTATCTCTAGAAATTTTACTACCCTTGTATTAGATTTTTGTTAACAAATTTAATTCAAACAACACGTCTGTTGCTCAATTAAGGAAAAGATTTAGTTTTCCCTATACTTACATTGTAAGTACCTCATATTTATATGTTTCTAAAAATTAAAAGAATATACTACTTACATTGTAAGTACCTCATATTTATATGTTTCTAAAAATTAAAAGAATATACTACTTACATTGTAAGTACCTCATATTTATATGTTTCTAAAAA
>Ga0233437_1006836_pt1 | contig 11404 bp, 12 predicted proteins | sample SI_122_August201_FD_182714 | JGI IMG/M metagenome (GOLD analysis project Ga0233437, IMG submission 182714) | Seawater microbial communities from Saanich Inlet, British Columbia, Canada - SI_122_August2016_200_MG | ecosystem: Environmental > Aquatic > Marine > Inlet | place: Canada: British... | reverse complement strand
CGATTGGGCGAAAGGCCTTTTTAAGGCAGCGCTTGAATATAAAAAAACGGCCAAACCCTGAAGAAGTCGGAAAAGAACATTTGACAACTTATAAAACAAGGATTATACTGCTCCGATTGTGTGCGGCGTTGGCTGAAAAAATATTCAGGTGTGGTATTTTTAGGGTATTTTATTTAACAAAAAAGGAGGCAGTTTAGGTATGGCAACAATAGAATTTGAGGGAACCAGCTATGATGTTGATGAAGACGGATTCATCGACGATTTCGCCAACTGGGACGAAGGATGGATGAGTTATGTAAAATCAAGCGAAGGTATTGAAGAAATTACGGATGAACATAAGAAGGTCGTTGACGTTTTGCAGGAGTACTACAAGAAGAACGGCATCGCCCCCATGGTCAGGATTCTGTCTAAAGTCACCGGCTACAAACTGAAGTATATCTACGAGCTGTTTCCTTCAGGACCGGGCAAAGGTGCCTGTAAAATGGCTGGATTGCCCAAACCGACCGGTTGCGTATAATCTTACGAATGGAAATTCTGGGAAGGCAGCGTGTTTCCCGGAATTCAAAAGCACTGAAACAAAAAGGCACCAAAATAAAAAGGCGCTAAGATAAAAAGGCACGGGAAAACGGTAATGCCGTTTCCTCGTGCCTTTTTCATTTAAACAAGAAAAGGCGCTACGATAAAATACAGCCCTAAGACTCCGATGAGGACCCCTGCCCCTTTTCGAAACCAGTTGCCGGCCCCCTGCCAGCGGCTGCTTTCCATTACGCGTTTTACCGCGGCGGTGGAGCTGCCCGCCACCACAATAGGAAGGCAGTGACCCAGGGCAAAAAGCAGAATAAACAGGACCCCCGTGACCACCTTCTCCTGAACCGTGACAATAGCCAGAATAGGGGCGATAAACCCAAAGGTGCAGGAACCGGAAAGGACCCCGTAGGCCAGACCCAGCGCCAGGGCTCCGAACATGCCGCGAAATTTGAGTTTGGTGAGAAGATTCCCGCTCATGGAGCATTTTTCAACGCCCAGCATGCCCAAGGCGACCCAGACCAGGACCAGCCCGATGAGGATCTGCCAGTAGTTGCCCACGTCTCCCAGCATTCGTCCCAGCAAGGCGCAGATGATACCGATGAGCGCGATGGTGATAAAGAGCCCCACGGTGAAGGCCACTGAATAGTAGGCGGCCTGCCTCGGTTTCAAGAGGGTCTCCTGCCCGCCCACGTAGGCGACGATCAAAGGGATGGAAGCCAGGTGACAGGGGCTGAACACCACGCTGATCATGCCCCAGATAAAACAACCTAACGCGGCGATGGCTGTACCTCCCGCAATCCATTCATTAACCGTCAGAAAAAATGTTTCCAGCATCGATTCTCTCCTGTTTTCATCCCAGGACTATGGAACGATTATGCCGTCAGCTGACACCCATCTTTTTCAACTGCGAAATGATATCGGCCTCCCCCATAAATCCGGTGTGGCGATAGACTTCTTTACCGCTTTTGTTAAAAAAGATCTGGGTGGGAATGGCGCGAATACCGAAACGCCTGGCCGGTTCCTTGTCTTTCCAGACATCGATGAAAACGATGGCAGCTTTTCCCCGGTACGCTTTTTCGAGTTTGGTAAGGATGGGTGTCATCATTTTACAGGGGATACAGGAGCCCGCGCCTAGGTCCACCAGGGTTACCATCCCCTTGACGGGCACAACACCGGTGGTCTGCGTATGGGTTGCCGGGGGTTCATCGGATGAGCAGCCGTATAACAGCAGGCCCATAAAACCGAGTAAAACCAAGCCGAGCGCACCATTCCTTATTTTCAGGGTCATTTAATTCCTCCATGCTTTTTTTGTCTATTGGTCAACCTTTTATTTCTTTCTTCTGATAACCTGTTCTTGTTTGGCATCTGCTTCTTCGAGCCATTGGATCAGTTTGGCCTTCGGGGGCACTTTGCCCACCGACTTGACCTCGCCATTGATGAGGAGGCCCGGCATTCCCATGACGCCCAATCTCCCAATCTCTTTGATATCCCGCACATGCTCGATATTGGCCTTGATCCGGAGTTGTCCCACTGCTGCCATCAATGCCTCTTCCAGTCCGTCGCATTGGGGACATCCCGGTCCCAGCACCTTAATGTCAAGGCCGGAGAAAATCGCTTCTTCGTATGGCCTTCCCAAATGCTTCTTAAATTCCCGCAGAAATGCCTTTTTGTAGGGCTCCCGTGCCTTGTTCGGGATATAGTTTTTCTTTGAGAGCCTGCTTACAAGCTCATCAGCCACTTCCTGGTCAGATTTTTCAGCGTAGGCTGTTGCCATGTCTTGAAGCGCCGCATTGAGACCAATGACGCCCACGGCATAGTCTTCCACCCTGATCTGAACCACATCCTCTTTCGTCATGATGTTTCTTCCTTTTTATTGCCGAGGCTCTAACTGGCTATCATTCCGTAGAGCATGCCTGCAATGGTGCTCAGAATTACGATGATGGTGCAGAAAACCGCCGTCTTTTTAGCGCCCATGACGCTTCCGATCACCAGCATATTGGGCAGGGACAGGGCCGGACCCGCCAGCATCAGGGAGAGTGCGGGACCCTTTCCCATGCCCGCGCCCAAAAGCCCCTGGAGTATGGGCACCTCCGTAAGGGTGGCAAAATACATGAGCGCCCCCGATACCGAAGCAAAGAGGTTGGCCCACAGGGAATTTCCGCCCACGAGCCCTTCAATATACTGGTCGGGAATCAGGGCGGCATGCCCGGGCCTCCCCAGCATAAAACCTGCCACCAGGACGCCTGCACCCAGGAGCGGAAAAATCTGTTTCATGAAACCCCAGGTGGATTGAACCCAGGTGACCCGTTCTTCTTTGACGAACCAGGCTTTCAGCATGAACCCTAAAATGATCAGCAGCCCGGCAGTGATATACCACTTGGCGGCGAATATGGTCGGCCACACACCGCTGGATCCTTCGGCCGGTTTTGCAAAAGCGGCGAAAACCAGGATCAACACCATAATCAGCATGAAAAGCCCGTCCTGGGCAAGGGTCCGGCCCGTTCCCTCGTCTTCCGGCAGGAACAGTTCCCCTTTTGCCCGTTCCGCATCGTCTTTTCTAAAAATAAAGGCCATGAGCAGGCCGGTGATGACGGCAAAAAGAATCGCGCCGATGGCCCGTGCCAACCCCAGTTCCCAGCCCAGGATCCGGGCTGTGAGCACGATGGCCAGCACGTTGATGGCCGGACCCGAATAGAGAAAGGCCGTTGCGGGTCCGATGCCGGCTCCCCGCGAATAAATCCCAGCAAAAAGGGGTAACACCGTGCAGGAACAGACGGCAAGAACCGTCCCCGAAACAGAGGCAACTGAATAGGAGAGAATTTTCTTGGCAGTGGCGCCAAAGTATTTAAGAACCGAGGCCTGGCTTACGAAAACGGCAATGGCCCCTGCGATAAAGAAGGCAGGGATAAGACAGGTGAGCACATGTTTACGGGCGTATTCCTGGAGCATCATAAAGGCTTCCAGACCGGATCGGCGAATTACAGGACTTGCCCAGGGTACATAGTAGGCGGCAATAAAGATCAAAATGATCAGCAGCAGTTTCCAGCGTTCCTTCATGATTCGAACTCCCTCTGTGGCCGGCTGGCCGTATTTTGGATTTACAAATCGCTATATATCAATATATTAAGTACAAAAAAATACTTTTTTCAGATATCTTCTCCTCGAATCGAAGGGGGTTTTCTGATGAGTTAGGAGACCTCCCAGTCGTCTTCAAACCAGTACCTCAAGTTTCCGAGAAGGACTCCAGCGTATGGAGTTTCACTTGAGGTACTGTATGCCGTTTCGGTAATATATGGCCGCCCGATTGGAAAGTCAAGGAGTTCCTTCGGCCTCAGCAAAAAAATATACTTGAAAATGGGTTGATATTTCTAGACGAGCGGTCTATTTCTATCAAACATTTAGAGAAAAGCGGGGATAAGGAGATAAAAATGTCTGAACTGAAAAAGAAGATTTTGGCAAAAATGGATCACCCGACCGTATCCGTTCTTTCTACCATCACCGAAGACGGAAAACCCTGGGCCCGTTATGTCACCCCCATGGCTGATGAAAACCTGATCATCTGGATGGCTACGTTTGTCCAATCACGCAAGGTGGCCCAGATCCGTAAAAACCCTGAAATCCATCTGACCACCGGTGTTACCGAAATGGGGACAGCGGACTCGTATCTCCAGATTCAAGGTAGAGCCGAGATCCTGACTGATGAAGCGACCAAAAAGGCGGTCTGGAATGACCACCTTGAAAACTACTTCTCCGGCCCGGATGATCCCGATTACTGCGTCTGCAAGATTACCCCATACCGCATCGAATACCAGGGCATGGGAAAGGTCCTGCCGGAAGTGTGGGAAGTTTAAATTCATACACTGTTAAACAATGGGGGGCCTTCTTATGAAACTTAATGAACATCCAACAGTTATGCAGTACAGGGAAAAGGTTGAGGAAGACTCCCTTACTGCGGTCCAGGAAAAGCTTGATTCAGCATGGCTCAAGGCCGTTGCTCTGGAAGCAGGCGCTGATGATGCCGGTCTGGCGGAAATCGGCCGTCCGGAGCTTGACGAACATGCGGAAGACATCCTGAAGATATTCCCCCGGACCCGCAGTCTCATGAGCATTGTCTGCCGGATGAACCCGGAGAATATTCGATGCCTGTCCCGTGACGTATCGGATCTGGAGTTTCTGCAGACATTTGAACAGACAAACGCTGTATCACGCAGGATCGTGAAGGCCTTGATTAAGAACGATGTAAGGGCAATGAGCCCTTCCGCCGGGTTTCCCATGGATCTGGCGAAGTGGCCGAGCAGGATGTGGCCGCTTTCCCATAAACCCATTGCCGTTGAAGCCGGTCTGGGGGCCATGGGTCATCACCGTCTGGTCATCCATCCACGATTCGGGAACTTTATTGTCCTGGGCACGGTCCTCCTGGACCGCGAAGTCACAGCATATGACCAGCCGCTGGGCTTCAACCCATGCATTGAATGCAAGCTTTGTGTCTCCGCCTGTCCGGTCGGAGCCATCTGCTCGGACGGTCATTTCAATTTTACGACCTGCATGACACACAACTACCGGGACCGCCTGGGCGGCTTCATGAACTGGGTCGAGAATATGATCTCAAGCAAATGCGTCAGGGCCTACCGCAAGAAAGTCAGCGATCCTGAGACTGTTTCCATGTGGCAGTCTCTGAGTTATGGGATCTGCAACAAGTCCTCTTACTGCATGGCCGTTTGTCCTGCGGGAGAGGACGTTATCGGCCCGTTTCTGGACGACCGAAAACATTTCCTCGCCCGGGTGGTGAAACCTCTTCAGGATAAGGTGGAAACGATTTATGTGGTTCCAGGCTCAGATGCCGAGAGCCATGTTGAAAAGAAATTTCCCCACAAAACCATAAAAGGGGTGGGTAACGGCCTCAGGCCGGGTTCTGCGGCAGGTTTCCTGGAGAGCCTACCCATTGTTTTCCAGCGCGACCAGTCCGAAGGTCTCAACGCCACTTACCATTTTACCTTTACGGGTGAAGAACAGTGTGAAGGGACCGCGGTCATCCGTGGTAAAACGATTCAGGTCCAAAGCGGCCTGGTGGGTACGCCTGACATGCATGTCACGGCAGACAGTCGGACCTGGCTGGATTTTCTGGCCGGGGAAAAGAATCTCATTTGGGCATTGCTTCAACGAAAGCTCCGCATGAAGGGGTCGCCTCGCCTGATGAAGGCTTTTGCCCGTTGTTTTCCATAATGGGTTCGATCAGAATTCCGGTTCTTTCTGCAAGTCGGGGCAAATGGGCGTGATGTAACAGATTACTGAATCCTGAGTCAGATGGTCAAAAATCAAAACAAAAAAAGGAGAAAAAATGAATTTCCAGGAAATAAGCGAAAAGAGACGTTCCATAAATTTCTTCGATACAGATAAAGATGTATCCGAAGCTCAGCTGATCCGGATTGTGGAATTGGCGGCGAATGCACCTTCCAGTTTCAATCTACAGCCATGGAATTTGATAGTGCTTCGGAATTCTGAGGAAAAGGAAAAACTCAAATCCCTGGCTTGGGACCAGCCCAAGATCGTTGAGGCACCTGTGGTCCTAATCGTTCTTGCGGACAAGAGCGGCTGGCAGGCAGGTCATTCCACGTTTGAAAAAAACTGGCAGGAAATGCTCAAATCCGGATCCATGAAACTGGAGCAGAGGGAATGGTTCCTTAATGCCACAAAGGCTCTCTATGACTGGAATCCTGACGCAAATCTGGCTTTTGCCGCAAAAAACACGGGTTTCTTCGCCATGAGCCTCATGTACGCAGCTACCAGCCTTGGTTTGGAGACACATCCAATGGACGGTTTTGATCATGAAGCAGTTCGAAAGGAGTTCAAAATCCCTGACAACTACTGGGTTCCCCTTTTACTGGCGATTGGTTACATGAAACCAGGCCTGAACTTGCACTCAGCAAAATGGAGAAAAAAATACAATGAGATAGTGGTCTCATTTTAATATCTGTATTCCGATGTGAAACAGAATGACAGGATGCGATTATGAATCACCCTAAACTTAAACGCTATGGATCAGGAAGTAATCTAAAAAGAATCTATCTGGTGGCTCCCAGGCATCCGGAAAACTTCTGGTCCATGCAGGGAACGGCTGATATTCTGGGGGCGAAAACTTTGATGCCGAATTCAGCTTTGGCAACCCTGATGGCATTGACTCCGGGAGATGTGAACATTGAATACGCATTGGCAGATGAAAATGTAACGGGAATAGACTTTGATTTTGAGTGCGACTTGGTGGCGGTCACAGGGGCCACACTTCACTCGAAAAGAATTCATGAAATCTGTGTACGAGTTCGCTAAAAAGGGAAACCAGGTTGCCCTGGGAGGGGCATATGCCTCCATTGAACACGACACTCAGTATAGCCACTTTTTTATTTTTGTGAGCTCGAAGTCAGAAACCACAAGTCGGTAGCATGGTCGGGGATGGAAAAATAGATTCCCCCGCGACGATTTGCCCCTATTGAGCCTTTGATAAAACCTTCGATTCAAGGATCCGGCGGATCAGCAACTCCATGCAGTGCTTTGTGTTTTCCGGGCTGAAGATCGTTGCTTCATCCATAAAATACCTTTGAAACAGGGCCTCTGCCGCTTCAGTAATCCCCTCCTGAGATTGAACCCGTTCGGTTACATAATCGGTGATCCAGACCAGCTCACGCCTTGATCCCGCCAAGAATTTCACCGCCTCCTCGCCGCCATAGGCGCCGCAGTGGCCGGGGCAGATCCATTTCGGTTTAAGAGCGCAGAGTGTTTCAAAGGTTTTTCGGTAGTCATCGTAATCCACATAGAAATTGGAAACAAATTTTTCCGGGGGCAAATGAAACCCCAGAAAATCGGAACAAAACAGTATTTTTTCCCGGGGTTCCCAAAGTGCGATGCCGCCGCGGCAATGTCCCGGTGCGTCCAGGATGTGAAGGGACAATCCGCCGGGATCGAAGACATCTCCAGGTGAAATGATTTTTTCAAAGGTAAAAGGAAGAGGCGTTGGTTGTGATGTGTCGGGGTTGACAGCCTTAAAATCCAGAAGACGGTTCGATGTATAGGCATCTTCCCGGGTGAAAAAGTCGAATATTTTCTTCCTTGAAAGCAGATCTTCGGCTTCAGATACGCCGGTAATTTTGATTTGAGGAAATGACTTTTTGATCAGGGGTGCGCCCATGACATGATCCGCATGGGTATGGGTGAGAACCAGATATTTGAGACTTTCGGGGTTAATTTCAAGGCGTCCTAACTGGTCCACAACCTGTGGTGCCATCACGGAAAGCCCTGCCTCCACCAGAATGGAAAATCGATCCCCCTTCACCAGGTAGATAGAGGCATAGTGATTGCCGAGTAGAAAAACCCCGTCTGTAAGTTGCTTCGGGTACGTCATTTATGGTTTTCGGAATCAGCCAACGGCTGCCTGCTGTTCTAGCGCCTCCTCCGATTCCGGGTCCATATTATAACAGGTAATACAACAGGAGAGACAACGTTCGCTTTCCGTCAATGCCTGTTCTTCGGTCAGGACCTGATCCACTTCCACAAAGGATTTGATTCTCTCGTCTGCCGGCAGTTCTTCCATGGCCGACCTGGGTTTTTTGACGATGCCGGGGACATGGTCGAATTGGGATTCAGGGATGAGATCTTTTCCCATATGTTCCGTCGGCCCTGCTTTGACTTCTTCGCCCATCACATATTGATGGATCGATCTGGCGGCCCTTCTACCGCCGCCGATGGCGGTGACCACCAGGGCCGGGCCCGTGGCTGAATCGCCGCCCACAAAGAGGTAGGGGATGTTGGTTTGCAGGGTTTTGGGATCGGCGTCAACCGTGTTCCAACGGGTGGTTTTCAATTCGGCCAGACGCTTCTGATCCCGTTCCACAAACGACACATCCGGCGCCTGTCCGATGGCGGTAATGATCATATCGGTCTGCAGCCGGGTTTCCGAACCTTCGATGGGAACGGGACGACGTCTGCCGCTGGCATCCGGTTCGCCCAATTCCATTTTCAGGTATTCCAGATGGGTACAGTGCCCTTCATCATCGCTCACCACTTCCTTGGGCGCCGTCAGGAAGATGAATTCCACCCCTTCCTCGTCAGCGGCCTCAATCTCAACCGGGTTGGCCGGCATTTCTTTCCGGGTTCTTCGATACGCCAGATAGACCTTTTTGGCGCCATAGCGAAGGAGGTTTCGGGTACAGTCGATGGCGGTGTTTCCGCCGCCGATGACCACCGCCGTATCTCCCATGGGCAGCATCTCGCCGCCGGCCAGGCGGGAAAGAAAATCGATGCCGGTGTAGCACCCTTCCAGGTTTTCACCTTCGACGCGCAGCAGGGAATCCTTCCAGGCGCCGATGCCCATGAAAACGGCATCGTATCCTGCTGCCACAAGAGACGTCAGGTCAAAATCATCACCGAATTTCACCCGGGTGTGGCTTTCGATCCCCAGGTTGAGAATCCCTTCAATCTCCCAGTCCAGCGTTCTCTTGGGAAGCCGGTATTCCGGAATGCCGTATCGAATCATACCGCCCAGCTTGGGCATGGCTTCGTATATGGTCACGTCATGACCCATCCGTCGGAGGAAAAAAGCACAGCTCAACCCTGCGGGACCCCCGCCGACGACGGCGACCCGTTTGCCGGTGGAAGGCGCCACGGAAACGGAAAACCGTTTCCCCGAATTCATCTCGTAATCGGCGGCAAAGCGTTTCAACTGATTGATGGAAACCGGCTCGTCTTCCACTCCGCGACGACAGCTGTCTTCGCAGGGATGGGGGCAAACCCTGCCGCAGGATAGCAGCAGGGGATTGCGTTCTCGGATGGTATGAACAGCTCCTTCGTAATCGCCTTTTCGAATCTGAGCAATGTAAAGGGGGATATCGATCTGGGCCGGGCAGATCTGCCGGCAGGGCGCCAGGGAGTCCTCTTGTGTGTTGAAATGAAGCAGGCGCTCGGATGGGGTTTTTACGGTGAGTATGTCTTTGGGACAGGTCCGTTCACAGGCGCCGCATCCCACGCATTTTTCATCATCCACAACGGGAAACCCTTCAGATCCTATTTTCAGAGCGTCAAACAGGCAGGCCTTCACACAGTCGCCGTAACCCAGGCAGCCCTTGTCACAATCACGCTTGCCCTCGTCCAGCATCATCTGTGCTCGGCATGAGGGAATGCCTTCGTAAAGGTAGCGGACTTTTGAACGATCCCCGCCTGTACAGGGGTTTGAACAGTTGGACGCTTCTGCAAGGCCCCCGGCTATTCCCATGACGGCGGCGACGGCCTGGGTGGCCTCATCTCCCGCCACAATACATACATTGGCGGGCGCCTGCCCTGCTACCACGGCAACCGCCGCGGCGGAACAACCCGCATAGCCGCATCCGCCGCAATTGGCGGCCGCCAGACAATCTTCCACCTGGCCGATTCTCGGGTCTTCATAAACATAAAAAACCTTGGACGCGACGCTAAGTACGATGCCCAATACCGCTCCCAGGCCACACATGACAAGCAAGGCTGGAACCATTATGAAATCCTCCGATTTGAAATTTGAAACTTGAAATTTGAAACCTCAACTCCTGCACGACACATATAGGCAAAACAGAGTTCATATGTCAACCACAAGCACGCATTTTAGGCGGAAAAATTTGCCCTGCACTAATTTCTCTGGGCGAAATTGGAAATTTGGAAAAACCTAAAACGTGTAAATACGTTCCCAAATTTCCAATTTCTAATTTCAAGTTTCAATATCTTTATTCGTATTCCCGATCCGTTTTGAGAATGGATGGCACATCAAAACAATTCTGGATGGCTTCAATGGTCCACGACAGTTGTGATGAAGGGACGACTCCGGTAATGGAAGCGATGGTGCAGCTCAGCCCCATAAGATCAACACCGGCGGTTTCAAGGGTATTGAGCAGATCCCTGACGATACCGTATCGATCTCCAAAGTGGGGACCGTTCATGGAAAATGTTCCCACCGGATCATCTGTTTCGATCCGTAACGGGTCAAGGAATTGGGCAATATTTTCTTTGTTGGATCCCCTTTTTGTCAAGGGCAGGCAGAGATGCATGGCATCTGATTTTTTCCGGGATTGGCTTGCAACCAGGAAGGTGAGATCAAGCCCGTGTGGTGAAACGCCTTTAAAGGCAGAACCCAGGGCTCTCATGTTTGAGGGCTCCAGCGTGATGTGGAACAGTTCCTGATGGTCCTGGTATTCCAGGCCGTAAATTTTCGGGTGTTTTTCCTGGTAGTTTGCGACCACTTCCTTGAAAAGTTTTTCTTTTCCTTTCTGAGCCAGTTTCCAGTCAGCCGGTGTTCGGTAAGCGCCAAAAGAAAAGGGGCCGAAAAGGGCGCTGCTGGCTTGTAACAGGTGCTGCTCCTTCAGAACCACTGAGATGGCTGAAGGGGAATGGGCCATGGCATTCGGATGGATGCCCTCACGGACAAAGGCCTCAAAGACGGCGCCGGTGATGGCGGGCTTTTTCCGGTGGGGGAATATGGAAAGGATCGCTGCGTTCGATTGTTGATCGGAGCTTCTGTTGAGGGTTTCTGATAAAAGTCTGCGGGCTCTCCGCGCGTCTTTGAAGTCAACAGCCATGTTGACTTGCCATCTCTCCGTATTTTCCAGAACACAGGTGACATAGGGGAGATTAATTTCATGTTCCGCCAGGATACGGAATAATGACACAGGCAGGCGCCCGTCGGGCTCAAAAGGAGCAGGCGAAAGGAGTACTGCCTCCTTTAAAATTTTGAATCCACCCAGCTTTTCCGGATCAGACATGAAAGTTCAGCGAAAGGTTCAGAAGTTCGGGGTTCAAGGGTAAGGGGGGCAGCTTTCACAACGGTACGGAATTTTCTCCCCCCGACCTGAAACGTTGAACCCGG
>Ga0233437_1006834_pt1 | contig 11406 bp, 7 predicted proteins | sample SI_122_August201_FD_182714 | JGI IMG/M metagenome (GOLD analysis project Ga0233437, IMG submission 182714) | Seawater microbial communities from Saanich Inlet, British Columbia, Canada - SI_122_August2016_200_MG | ecosystem: Environmental > Aquatic > Marine > Inlet | place: Canada: British... | reverse complement strand
TTGACGCTGGCCTTCGAAAGTATCAGCATTATTCTGGTCGTATTTCATGAAGTTGTTGTATGCATAAGCAACAGCTACATAATAATATCTGGAGTTATTAACCAGGGTACGAATACCACTGGCAAATAGATCTTCCTCAACAACAAAAGTATGCTCAATTCCAAGATCAGCACCTTTTACCTCAATAACAGGGAAGTTTGCTTCAATTTCAGTATTCCAGTAGAAATTCACCAATTGGTCAATACCATCACGCTTATCGCACTGGAAAATCATTCTGGCAAGATTTGAATTATGCTCACTCGCGTCTGTAACAGAAACAGTGTGATCTTTCAATTGCCATATTTGATATCCCTGGAAGGTATAGTTCACATCACAATCAGCATTGCTTGTAGGACAAACAATGAAAGGATCTCTTTCAACATATTGCTCAAGATAATTATTTGAATTAGGCTTATTCCAGATATGGAAAATGAGTTTCTGATCCTGCTCAATGATGGTCAGCTCGGGAGCATCTGGTCCGTCAACCACCTGAAAGCAGTTTTCAAACAAACGCTGAGCTTTTTCATCACTTTGAAGCATCTTATCAACTGAACCCATCAGACCACCATCATAAGATCTTGCCCAAACTACACCAACTGTAATATCATTAATTGCACCTGGTTCCAGAACAAATGGACCTGATGACTGAACCAAACGACGGTCAGCCGGAGTATTATTCTCTGTTTCCTCTGTCCATACAGGCATTGGAATTCCACCCTGTCCCCAACCGCAAGGGTCAGTAGCTCTGGGGAACATAAAGTCAGCTATCGGGCCGTCTCCACCACCAGATGGGTGACCGTTACCGTAGTAACGCATACGTTCATTATCTTTCCAATATCCACGTAAATAGTTATAGTGCTGAGGGGCTGAACTCGGGTCACCTGTATCACCTCCACCGTTGGTGTAATACAAGAATCGTCTCATTCCCCAGCGCTCATTATCAACTACCCCGTCACCGAAGTTAAGTCCGTTAATGTTTCCGTTAAGAATACATTCGTTACATACCAGGTTCCTCTGATCATCATAACTAGTACAATCATCAATACCATTTGGATCCTGATAAGGGCCTTCAAAGAAGTCCATACCGATAGCAGGAGGATTAGCGCCATAGGCCCAGGCTTCCCCACTACCATCAACAGCTTCTCCATTATAGAAATAACCTACACCCTTCGTCACATGACATCCGGTATAATCATCAAACGCATAACCAAGGTCACCGTCAACGTATACACCAAAATAAGTTTCAATCAAAGTATAGGTTGACCTGTTGATAAGAGCATAATTATAGAAACTCATATCGTTAAGAGCATCATTGGTTGAAAATTGAAAGGCCTGACCTCTGATTTCCATACCAATTGGTTCACCTGATGGACCTGAGTGGATATTTCCACGATCATTATAAACCCACCAGGCAGTACCATCACCATAAAGTCTTGGACGACGTAATTCACGTGAAGTACCGCAAGGGAGTATTCCATCTAAATCATAGAATGGATAATCACCATCAGCAGGATTATAAAATCCATCATCATTATTGTCCCAGAAAGGAGCCAGATAGAAGTCATAACCAGCAGATGCATCAGCATGGGCTGGCCAATCTAATATAATCTGAGGAATAGCATATCCTTCAAATTCAATTCCTCTATCCGCAGCCGGGGTATTATACCATTCGCGGAAAGCTTCTACCTGATAGCGGGTTATTTCAAAATGACGGTCATACTGATAGCACACTTCAACATCAGTAGTACCACGAGCATCAGTAGTCATTAATAATGGACCAGGCCAGTAGTTACGTGCACCAACGAATCTAACGGCAGTCAATTTGAGCTGTCCGTTAACATCAGTACCACCAATCCAAATTCCACCTGCATAAATTGATGTTTTTCCTGAGCCTTTAGGGATCTCATATCCTGAAGAACCACCATCAATGTCTGTCCATAATATACCGTCCATACGAATAAACGTACGTACATTGTTAAGAGAAATCTCAGTTACAGTAGAACCAAGAGCACAAGCCGCTGTCATGGATTTTAGATCCCTGGTGTCATTGCTTGAACCCGGCCCCACGTACTTTTCAGCAAAACTGGCACTGGAAATAAATAGTCCCAGAATTACAATTGAAATATACTGTAGTGTCTTTTTCATCATATCACTTTTTTTATCACCGGATTGATTAGAAGTTAAGGGAAACACCAAGTCTCAGGGTTCTGGGACCACTAAAGTTTCCAGTATTCAGCATTCCAAAGGCATAAAACATTCTGAAAGCTTCAGGATCAACCTGAGCTGCAATGTTTTGCTGCATTTTTGGCGCAGTCAGATAACCATCATCAAATGGGTCACCAGTAGCTGCATAAACGCCGTAAACATTCCTGGTATTCAGCAGATTGTCAACATCAAGATATACATTCAGTGAAAGATTTCTTCCTGATTGGTTTCCGTTCTTCTTAAATTTCAGATCAAAATCTTTATCTGCACGCATCTTAATATTAGTTGTCCATGGAAGACGAGATCCATTAAGTGATCCTTTCAAACCAGGTTCTCCAACTCCGCGAGTTCTTGAATAAGGATAACCTGAACCTGAAATAACTGTGAAGTTAGCACCTGCATTGGCAAGAATATCTCTACCAAACAGTTTTGGTCCGTTATAAGCAGCTCCATCTGCAAAACGGAAGTCCATATTCACATTCACTTTATGACGCTGATCCCATGATAGAGGAGCAAGAATCCTAAGGTTAGGCTGATCAGTACGAAGCAGACTCATTTGCTGAGTTGAACTTGAACCTGTACCATATGCATATGCTAAGGTGTAGTTAACTCTCAGTGAGATATTACCTGTACGTCTCAGGTCATAAGAAACAGACATACCTTTAGAAGTAGCAAAATCAATATTACCAGTTGTAAAATAGTCAACCGGGAAAGCTCCGAGAATTCTGACAGCTTGCTGCATATCACGTTGCTCCCTATAGTAGGCTGCAATCTTCAATGACGATGAATTGGTCAGCTTTTGCTGGAAACCTAATTCATAATCAATTGTTTTTGTTGGCTTCAGGTTTGGATTTGTCATCGTTCCTCCCGGATTTGTTGAAAGGAAGAAATACTGAGCAGGATTGAATGATCCACCTGGCCTCTGTGATAATATATCATAATGAGCGAAAAACAGAGCTTCATCTGAAATTGGGAAAGAGAATGAAACACGAGGCATCACAACAATCTGTGGTGTATAGTCCTCAAATGCATCAGGAGTAATCTCATTCCGCTGTGCTTGATCAGGATTAACAAGATAAGGAGCAAGTCCTGTTGAAGAGGCAATCAGATCAGGATCCTGAACTTCAACACCCTGTGCTGTGAACCATCTGGCTCCGGTACGGTAACCATTAATGGTAGACGGATCCGAAACATCATCAACATAAACTACATAATCATCTCCCATATTAGCCGGGTGATTCCCTGATGGGTTCATACTTCCGTCCACATCAATTACCTTTTTAGTAAGATATAATGAATAAGGATCAGAAAGCACGTAATTATTATTATCAAAGCGGTCGACTCTTACACCTATGTTAAAAATCAGATCATTAAAAGCGAACTTATCCTGAATGTACCCAGCAGCATATATTGGTTGACTAGGACCAACAAGGCGCTTAAATTCACCGGTTGTTTCATCTTTTTCACTGAAATAGTCTTCAAAAGTGGGCTTTTCAGTCAATCTGTTTCCATAATGGTCGTAACCACGATATCCAACATAAGATGCACCATTATTAAGTAATTCATCAGGACTGAAATACGTCAGATCAAATTCACTTGGGTCATATGACCAGATGTCTATCCATTCAGTTCCATCAGGAGCCATTCCCAGATGTTCACGTAATCTATAGTCAAACTGTGATTGGTCTTCTGCATTATACATCCTGTTATATCTGATAGTATCCATGAATACACCATTAGCATCATAGGCCGGAATCGGATTTGACCAGTCAAGCATTTCAATATGCTTATTTGTTTGCTGACGTGCAAGTTCCCATAAACCCATAGCATTCACACTCCAGTTACGGTCATCACGCTGTTCAAATTCAAATCCAAAACTAATCTCATGATTCTTAATATCAGCAGATCCTGAAGCGGATATCCTGAACTGACGGTTATCACCAATACCATATCCTCCAATCTGAGCACCAGGAAGAGTATTTCCATAAACTCCACCAATATTCCTACCATTCAATAAACCACCACCATTTATAATTTGCTGATAATTTTCATAATGGCCTACCGGATCATCAAAGAAGCTATAGTACTGTACTGTACGAGCTGCCAGGTCTTCGTTATATTCACTTGGAGTAAAATCATACAAGACATCTTTCCAACCATTCATTACTCTAACTCCATTTGGATAACCAGATACAGTATCTGACCATTCAAAAGTTTCTCTCTTTGTGGTTGTAAAAGTTCCAACATGACCATATCTCCAAAAATCTTCACCATGACGGTTTGACATATTTTTTGAGTAGGAATGCTCATAAGAGGCAAGTACCTGATAAAATGCATTCTTAATAACAGAAGCAGATGCTTGTTCCTGTGATGGGTTTCGGTCGCTGAATCTCTGTGTAAAACGACCCCAGATTCTATATCGTCCACCTGTGCTGTGTCCGTTATTGTCCCAGTTGAACATGGCATTTCCGCCGTTGTAACCAATATTATCATACATGGAGAAGTATCCACCCACTGTTACGGTTACATTGTCACTGGCATTCAGGGTAAGTTTACCTGAGAAGTTAGCCCCACTGGTTCTGGTATTCAAATGAACCCATGTTTTCTCAAAAGCAGTTGAGTCAAGGAATAAGCCAGCACTACGGATAACTCCGGTTGAACTAGGTATTACCGGATTGATCAGCAAGTCATCTATAACTTCCTGCTTTGCCCGATAAGTGTCTGTCCAGTGACGACGTGGATTCCTGTTAAGAGTAAAGTCAGCTGCCAGGAAATAGCCCATAATAGTCTTCTTTCTTCCATCAGGCAATTTCTTAGAAAACAGCGGGCCGGAGAGATTAAATGCAGCCAGGTTATGACCGTATTTATCAAGATACTCCGATGTTTCAAGTTCAATACCACCAAAAAATATCGGTGTAGCACCTTTAGTAGTAATACTAACGATACCCCCGGTAAAGTCACCATATTTGGCCGACATACCACCGGTTATAACCTGAACCTGTTCCTGGGCAGCCTTTGGAATACTCAGTCCGCCCCTCACACGCACACCGTCAACAAAATAAATATTACCACCACGAGCACCACGGATATTTCCAACACCATTACCATCGCGCGAGGAGACCCCGGCAACGGTTGAGGCAACGGAAAGCACCGATCGACCCGGCATCTTTTCGATGTCTTCAGCAGTCACTGTTTCACCCGTTTGGGTATTGTCCTTATCGATCAAAGGTACCTTGTACGCAATGACCTGGACTTCTGCGATCTGCTCTGTTTTGGTTATCAATTCAAGGTCAAGGAAGCGGATGGCATCTGATTTCAAAAGTACACGTTCAACCTCTAAGCCCTGATACCCAACGGCAGTAGCTTTAACCGTCCAGTTTCCCGGAGGCAGAGGCTTGATTGTGTAGTTTCCTTCGAAATCTGTTGCGCGACCCCCTAACTGAGTTTCACCGGACATCACCACAACGTTCGCAAACGGTATGGCTTCCCCGGTAGCCTTGTCAATAACCCTACCCTTGAGGGTAGTCGATTGAGCAAATCCACTGATTGCTGTAAATACAGCAAACACTACTAGGAGTAATTTTCGAAACATAATCAAGTATTTGTGATTTAATTACAATATTTCCATAGCTCTACAAAGTAGAAGTCGTAAATGTATATATTATCGTCAGAATATGCCAACATTTTAAATATAAAAAAAACATGTTCTGCAATAAGTTAAAAGTATTTGCGTTCGAGGATTGTTGAATAAATGACTGCATCCTTCAGATTGAATCCTGAACCCTCATCTGTGGATGATGGTTTTTCGATTAAATCCCGCTCCGTCATATCAACTAATTCCTCTTCTCTATCCAGATCTTTCATCTCAAAATCATTTTGTTCATACTGAACACTCTCATGGAAGGACAAAGCTGCTACTTCTTCTTTGGGGGTAACTTTATTATCAACAGGCTTTTGAACATATTCTTCTTGGAATCCGTCTTTCTCTTTAAAGTCCAAAAACTCTTGTATTACTGATGGAGGGGGGCGTTCAGTCTCTTCCTCATAAGTCTCATCATTCGGGCTTTTTATCCGTTCAGCTGCTTTCTTCTTTCTGGCTGCCTGAGCTACCACAAAAATTAAACCCAGCACAATGTAAACTATAGTATCCAGACCAAAGTCCATCTCTTCAAAGTTAGTTAATAGATTTGAAATACAAAAAAAATAAATTTTACGAAATAAACATGCATACTTATCGTTATTTTCGCAGAATGAAGTCAGCAAAAGTATTTTTCACCCTGGTTTTGGGGATTATCCTGCTAGCTTGTGGCCGGGAGCAACAGATTCCTGTACCCTATGTTTATGTAAATTATACCGTTTATCTGAATAATCCTTCAAATGATCATCTCAGGGTACCAGGTGGTTCGCTTATCTTGCCCGACCTGGGAAATCACGGTATCATTATATACAGGCGTAGCATAGGTGATGTAAATGATTTTGTCGCATTCGATCTGACATGCACTCATGAACCCACAGATGAATGTATTGTATATATTGATGATACTGATTTCTATCTTGAATGTCCTTGCTGCGGTTCGAAATACACCATTTTCGATGGACTAGTCGCCCAGAGTCCGGCCAGATGGCCACTAAAGCCATATCAAACAGCCTTTAACGGCAATACTATCAGAATTTATAATTAAAGGAAAAACCAGCTCAAACCCTTAAGTACTAATCTCTTAAGCCCTTAACTCCTTAACCCTTAACCCTTAAGCCCTATCCCCTAAGCCCTAATACCTATAATGCTCAGGTTTGTAAGGTCCACTTTTGTTGATCCCTAAATAGGCTGCCTGGTCGTCGCTTAACACTGTAAGTTTCACTCCCACATGAGCAAGATGTAATCTGGCAACTTCTTCGTCAAGGTATTTTGGCAGACGATAGACGCCCAATTCATAGGTTTTTTCCCATAAATCCAATTGTGCAAGTGTTTGGTTGGTGAATGAATTACTCATCACGAAACTAGGGTGACCGGTTGCACAACCCAAATTAACCAAACGTCCTTCAGCTAACAGAATAATTGAGTGTCCGTCAGGGAAATGATAAAGATCAACTTGAGGTTTAACGTTTTCTCTCCGTATTTCGGGATCATTATCCATGGGAGCAACCTGAATTTCATTATCAAAATGCCCTATGTTACAAACGATAGCTTTATCCTTCATTTGCCTCATGTGATTGAGTGTTATCACATCTTTATTCCCTGTTGTAGTAACATAAATATCCCCTTCATCGAGAGATTCTTCAACAGTTTTCACTTCGAAACCTTCCATAGAAGCCTGTAATGCACAAATAGGGTCAATCTCAGTTACAATTACTCTGGATCCGTAGCTTCGCATAGATTTTGCACATCCTTTACCCACATCTCCGTAACCACATATTACAACCACCTTGCCCGCAAGCATTATATCCGTGGCACGTTTTATCCCGTCGGCCAGTGACTCACGACAACCATATAGGTTGTCAAATTTCGATTTAGTAACCGAGTCATTAACATTGATAGCAGGAAAAAGCAATGCCTTACTCTCCATCATTTGATATAGGCGGTGAACTCCGGTTGTCGTTTCTTCAGAAACACCCTGAACCTCTTTAGCCTGTCTTGTCCATTTGTCAGGATCAGATTGATAATTTTCTCTCAGGTTCTCTATCAGGGCAACAAAATCGCCTTCTGCATCATCCGGCAGTTCATATTTACCATTTGATTTCTCCATGTCAACGCCAAGATGTATCATCATTGTAGCATCACCCCCATCATCAACAATGAGATTTGGACCAAGATTGTCAGGAAAACTCAGCGCCTGGTTAGTGCACCACCAATACTCATCAAGACTCTCACCCTTCCATGCAAAAACCGGTACACCTGCTTCTGCAATGGCTGCAGCAGCATGATCCTGTGTAGAAAAAATATTACAACTTGCCCAGCGTACTGAAGCTCCCAATTCTACCAGGGTCTCAATCAGAACTGCAGTTTGAATAGTCATATGCAAAGAGCCCATAATTCTTGCTCCTTTTAATGGCTTATTCTTCCCATGCTTCTTTCTGAGTGCCATTAACCCTGGCATCTCAACTTCTGCTAGGCGCATCTCTTTTCTACCCCACGAGGCCAGTTTGAGATCTTTCACTTTATAATCTGTGTTGGCAATAATTTCTGTATTCATGATTCTAATATTTTCAATGCAAAACTAATTATTTTTTATAAGGCCCTGGCCCTGATAACAATTGCAGAACTACTTCCCGATCAATAGCCAATTGGCTTCTTAACTGATCGAGCCGGTCAAATTTCATTTCATCTCGTATACGGCTGATAAATGACACCTCCAGGTGTTCACCATACAAGTCTTCTTCAATATTAAATATATGAACTTCAACGCTTTGACTTCCACCCGATTCAACCGTTGGTCGGGTTCCAATATTCAGCATACCATAATGCTCTTTTCCCTTTAACATCACCTTAACAGCATAAACACCTGCATGTGGTATTTGTTTTCTTTTCTCCAGACAATTTATATTAGCCGTAGGAAAACCAAGCTTTTTACCCATCTGCTTTCCTTTAACCACCTTACCTATAATAAAATAAGGATATCCAAGCAATTTATTAGCCTTTTCTATTTCTCCCAGCCTCAGACTATCTCTAATGGCGGTACTTGATATTCTTGTTTTGTCATCAAGCATTGATTCCATTCTTGTAAGGCCAAAACCTAATTCATTTGCCAGACCGGACACAAACTCAAAGGAACCTTGGCGATCCCTTCCAAATCTATGATCATCACCTAGTATTAAGTGTGATATTGAAAGATCATCCACCAAAATATCATGAATAAATTGCTGTGCTGAAGTATTTGCCATACGCTGATTAAAAGGTAAAACCAGCAGGTGCTCAACTCCAAGTCTTTCCATAATGAGCGTTCTCTCTTCTATGCTCATTAATAAGCTAAACGAAGAATCATCAGGTTTAAAATATAGTTTTGGATGAGGCCAAAAAGTAACAATCAGAGCAGGTACTCCTAATTCAAGAGACTTTGCTATTACCTGTTTCAGTAATTCCTGATGCCCCAGATGCATCCCATCAAATATACCAACAGTTACAACTGAATTTACTAGACCTGTTTCCTGGCTGCTATTGTATACCTTCACCTCTGCTAAATTTCTGACAAAAGTAAAAAAAATGAATACTTTTGAAGCACAAAAACGTAGAGTAATAAATATATGCAAAAAGTATGGATCAATGTGGTTCTGAGTCTGGTCATTCTTTTCAGTCTCAACTGCACCGGAGAAAAGAGTTTTACAATCTCAGGAAAAATAAGCGGAGCTGAGAATGATAGTATACTAATTCAAGAGATGCAGGAAAGAGGCTTGAAAGATCTGGCCACAGTTCAAGTTGACAAAAGTGGTAATATATATTATACTGATACAGCTCAGAATCCTCGCTTCCTTTTTCTGAAAACAAAAAACAATGAGTATCTCAGCCTGTTGGTATTGAACGGCCAGGATATAAAACTAAATGTTGATCTTTCTGACATAAACGGCAGCATTGACATCAGTGGATCACCAGAGAGTATATTAATATGGGAACTAAATAAGGAAATGCAGTCAGCTGCAAAATATCTTGATTCCCTAGGCCAGATTTACGAGCATCAAAAAGAGATCGGCTCAGATAGTGAGGCAGACAGTTGGCTGCAGGGAAAGTACAGTGAATTACTTGCCGATCAAAGAGATTATATTCTTAATTTCCTCAATGAGAATCATCAGTCTCCTGCTTGTCTTATGGCCTTATCACATCAGATTAATGGTCAAACTGTATTGAATCCTCAGAGAGATTTTGTTTATTTTGCAAAGGTGGATTCATCACTTTCCGAACAATACCCTGAGTCTCTAATGGTTACCACTTTACATAATTGGGTGGTTAGCTATAGGCAAGAGCAATCTCTCAGGTCAGCCCAAAACCAAAGCATTGGCATAGGTGTAGAGTCTCCTGAAATCAAGCTGCCGAATCCTGATGGTGCAATAATCAGTCTTTCCTCTCTCCGTGGAAAATATGTTCTCCTCGATTTCTGGGCCGCATGGTGCAGTCCCTGTCGTAGAGAAAACCCCAATTTAGTAAGAGCCTATAATAAATTCAACTCAAAGGGATTTGAAATTTATCAGGTTTCTCTCGATAGAAAGCGTGCAGATTGGGTGCAGGCTATTCAAGCTGATAAGTTGAACTGGACACAGGTAAGTGATTTGAAATATTGGGGCTCACCTGTTGCAAAATTGTATTACATTTCCTCCATTCCGGCTAATTTTCTAATCGATCCGGAAGGAAAAATTATTGCCACCAATTTACGTGGGGTTTTATTAGACCAAAAACTTAGCGAGATTTTCAACTAAAATTGAAGAATAAAAACATATACTTCATCTCTGATGCCCATCTGGGAACACCTGATTCTGAGAGCAGCCTGCTTAGAGAAAAAAAGCTGGTAAGCCTTCTTGATAGCATCAAGGATAATGCAGAAGCCATATATTTTCTCGGTGACATATTCGATTTCTGGTATGAATATAAGAGAGTTGTCCCTAGAGGATTCACTCGCTTTTTAGGCAAAGTTGCAACATTGAGTGACTCAGGTATTGAAATACATTTCTTTACCGGTAATCATGATATATGGGTAAAGGATTACCTGCCGGATGAATTAGGCCTTATTATCCACCGTCATCCTGTGATAACCGAAATTATGGGAAAGACATTCTATTTGGCACATGGGGATGGATTGGATGAAACAGATCGAAAATTCAGAATTCTGAAAAGAATTTTCACCAACCGTGTACTTCAGTGGTGTTTTTCACGGCTACATCCGAACTTAGCCATTGGTCTGGCTGGAATCTGGTCGAGGCACAGCCGCATCAAGCACGGAACAGATGCATTTAAAGGAGAAGATGAGCCCGTAGTTAAATACGCACGTAAAAACCTAACAGATCTTGGATTGGATTATTTGGTAATGGGTCACAGACATTGTCCGGTTGTCTATCAATTAACTGATCATACCAAATTTATCATTCTTGGCGACTGGTTATCGCTATTCACTTACGGAGTGTTCGACGGCACAGACTTCAAACTCGAATCTTATAAGTAAAAAAAAGAGGCCGAATGAA
>Ga0233437_1006828_pt1 | contig 11410 bp, 10 predicted proteins | sample SI_122_August201_FD_182714 | JGI IMG/M metagenome (GOLD analysis project Ga0233437, IMG submission 182714) | Seawater microbial communities from Saanich Inlet, British Columbia, Canada - SI_122_August2016_200_MG | ecosystem: Environmental > Aquatic > Marine > Inlet | place: Canada: British... | reverse complement strand
GAAGTGTGTGCGGTATCAGGCTTCCGGGCGGCCTGAAAGAATCAGATAAATTGCCTGAGCCTGTTTTTACGCCTTCGACAAAAGCAGAACTGGGATTTCACGATGTTAATATAGATTTTGATAAAGCATGCGAAATGGTCGGGAAACCCCTTGCATGCAAAGTGAGAGATCTGAGCATTGCAATTTACAGAAAAGGGGCAGAGCTTGCAGATGAAAAAGGTATTATTATTGCTGACACTAAATTTGAATTTGGACGTATTGGCGATGATGTTATTATTATTGATGAAGTTTTAACACCTGATTCATCAAGATTCTGGCCAAAAGAATCATACAAGCCGGGGGGAGCCCAAAAAAGCTTTGACAAACAATATCTGAGGGATTTTTTGATTACTCTTGACTGGGATAAAAGCCCCCCCGGGCCAAATCTTCCGGAACATGTGATTAGAAATACCCGCAAAAGATATCTTGAGGCTTTGAAGCAGCTTGTAGGGTAAAAAGCACATCAGGTGATCAAAGGAAAAGGCAAAAGAGATTATGGAATTCAATGAAAAGATTGTTGAATTTTCATGTATTAATATTAAAGACAGCGCTTACAGAATTACAACTGAAAAATGTGTAACAGACCTGATTAGATCAATCAAAATTACAGGGTTAATAAATCTTCCAATACTTGTTGAAAATAACTCAGGATTTTCAGTAGTGAGCGGGTTCCGGAGGATTGAGGCATGCAGGCGCTCCGGATGGTTGAGCGTTAAATCAAGAGTCCTGGAACAGGATACAGATTTGCAGGCTCTCATATATATTGCAATCACCGAAAATGCCATGGCGCGTGAACTTAATATTATTGAAATTTCCAGATGTTTAAATATGCTTTCCGAATTCTACAAAGATAATGAGCTGGGCGAGGTTGCCTCAAAATTAGGATTGCCTGAAAATCCGGCCTATATAAAAAAGGTAAAAAGGCTTTGCAGTTTTTCAGAACCTCTTCAGGAAGGGATACTTTCAAATTGTATTTCAGTTCGGATTGCATTGGAACTGGCTGATTTGCCGTATGGAGCGGGTGATATTTTTGCGGTTCTTTTTAACAGATTAAAGCCGGGTTTAAATAAGCAAAAGGAAATACTCACCTTTGCAAAGGAGATTTCTCTCAGAGATAATATTTGCCTGCGCGACTTGATTGAAAAGGAGAGACCGCATGATATTTTAATGAGTGATGAGTTTGATAATCGCAGAAAAATTGAGCTAATTAGAAATTATTTAAAAAAACGCAGGTTTCCCGTATTGTCAGATGCTGAAAACAGATTTAAGAATCTTGTTAAGAAGCTTGAATTCGGCGCCGGAATGCAGCTTGTGCCACCTGCAGATTTTGAAGGGAGGAATTACAGATTAAACCTTTGTTTCAAAAATCTTGAAGAGCTTGAATCTCTCAAAGCCAGGCTTGAATCAATTATGATAAACCCTGGTCTTAAAAGTATCCTGAATTGATTGTTCACCAGTTCTGACGCGAAGCAAAAGAATCCGGCCCCGATGCTCCGCGGCAATACAAAGTAGAAAACTGTGAATTTTAAACCTGTTTTTTACCAGACTGCCTGTAGTTTTTGAAAAAATCCGAAGATTTTTTAACAAAAAGAAACCAGGTGGATGCGGCAAAGAAGATTGCCGCAAGCCCAAGAGCATAAAGACTTATTGGAACCGAATCAGAAGGAAGCAAAATAAAAAAACAAGAGTAGATAAAAGCCATTACATTGCCTAAAATGCCGAATATTCTTCCCACCTTATATCCCTGAACAAGAATAAAAGATGTTATAACCCCAATGATAATAAATCTGTGAGGGATTTCACCAGGTAACAGATATTTGTATGTCACGAAATTAAACAGGACCCAGCCTCCAATTGTAAATATTATGCCCTTCCTTACAGTGTTGGGAAAGGCTTTAAAATCCGTAATGATATTCAACATTTTTTCTCCTTTACTACCAGCAGTCGTTAAAATCCTGGTCTTTTTAAATCTAAGTTTTCAATCAAATCATACTCTTATAAACTCATCCCGTGACAATATTTGTCAACAACCCACTATAAAATCACTTCATATACGTTATTATCCGTTAGAATATCAAGAGGTATATCTGTGATAAAGTATGATGCTATATTTTACTTGACAAAAACTTGATAATATCAGTAAGGGAGTGCATAATAAATAAATGGAATTCATAAAGTTTATGGGCATACAGGAAAGAAGAGAACGGGAAAAAGAAAGAAGGCGGCAGCAGATAATGGTTGCAGCTAAACGGGTATTTTCCATCAAGGGATACAGCAGGACCACCATGGAAGATATTGCCAAGCATGCTGAAGTAAGCCCCGCAACTATTTACCTGTATTTTAAGAATAAAGACGAACTGTATGCCTCGCTCTCCCTGAGAATCCTCCAGTATATGCTTGTCAAAATCGAACATGTAACTTCTGAAAAAGATATGGATGTTATTCAGCGAATGAATGCTTTGAAAGAGGCCATGTATGACGTTTACGAGTTTGATCCGCTCATACTTATAAATATGTTCCATCTGCAATCCGGTGATACTATAAAAAATTTATCCACAGAACTCCTTTCAGACATAAAGAATTTATCCCGTAAATCTCTCAGCGCCATCTCAAATATTTTTAAACGCGGAATAGATGAAGGTGTTTTTATTGAAAACAAGCCTGTGGCGCTATCGGATATTTTGTGGGCCATGTTTTCAGGTATTGTTCTCTGGGAAGAGAGTAAGAAGAATATAAATGATGGTAAGAATTATTTGAGACAGACATTTGACACAGCATTTGAAATATTTATGAGGGGAATAACTAAAAAAGACGAACTTATAATGTAAGTTAAGTAGAGGCTCTTGCAAAAAAAAAATTTTTGAATAAACCGCACAACTTATATTGTATATCTTAACATTATACGTCCAATATATAGTTCGTGAAATAAGATATTTTTATTTCTGTAAGAGGCTCAGGTTGTTAACAAATCATTTAAGAGGAGGTAGTTAATGGCAGAAAAAGAAATGGTGGGAACATCTGAAGCTCAGATAGCTGTTCATTGGGGAGAAGAAGAATATTATCATCCTTCACCTGAATTTATTGCTCAGGCAAACATGGCGGACCCTGATGTTTATGATCGATTCAGTCTGGATAATTTTCCGAATTGTTTTAAAGAATACGCAGACCTTCTGGACTGGTATGAATATTGGCATACCATTCTGGATACCAGTGACGCGCCATGCTGGAAATGGTTTGTGGGCGGCAAGATTAATGCTTCTTATAATTGTGTTGACAGGCATCTTGCGAAAAATAAAAATAAGACAGCGATCCATTTTGTGCCTGAACCTACAGAGGAAAAATACGAGCACATTACCTACCAGGAGTTGTATGTAAGGGTTAATGAAATGGCTGCTGTGCTTAGAGACTTTGCAGGGCTTAAAAAAGGTGATCGTGTTACGTTGCACATGCCTATGGTCCCGGAATTACCGATTACCATGCTGGCGTGCGCACGGCTTGGTGTAATTCATTCACAGGTGTTTGGTGGTTTTTCAGGAAAAGCATGTGCAGACAGAATTGAAGATTCAAACAGCCGTGTACTTATTACAATGGATTCATACTACAGATCAGGCTCTCTTATTAATCATAAAGAAAAGGCTGATCTGGCTGTTGACCTGGCTGCAAAGGATGGTCAGGTAGTTGACAAGGTTCTGGTATGGCAAAGGTACCCTGGCAAAGCATCAAGCCCCACGCCGATGGTGGAAGGCCGTGACTATTTTGTTAATGATATTCTCAAAAAATATTATGGAGCACGGATTGAGCCTGTTCCTATGCCCGCTGAAGATCCTCTGTTTTTGATGTACACCAGCGGCACTACCGGAAAGCCGAAAGGATGTCAGCATAGTATCGGCGGTTATCTTTCTTATGTGGCAGGCACTTCAAAATATGTGCAGGATATTCATCCTGAGGATGTTTACTGGTGTATGGCGGATATAGGATGGATTACAGGCCACTCTTACATTGTGTATGGTCCTTTGTCCATTTGCGCATCAACAGTAGTATATGAAGGAGTTCCCACGTATCCTGATTCCGGTCGGGCCTGGAAGATTGCCCAGGATCTTGATGTTAATATCTTCCATACAGCTCCTACGACGATTCGCGCTCTGAGAAAGATCGGACCTGATGAACCAAAGAAATACAATTATCATTTCAAACACATGACTACCGTAGGAGAACCGATTGAGCCTGAGGTGTGGAAATGGTATCATAAAGAGGTTGGCAAAGGAGAGGCTATTATTGTAGATACTTGGTGGCAAACTGAAACAGGCGGTTTTCTGTGCAGTACTCTGCCTGCTTTAAATCCTATGAAACCAGGAAGCGCAGGCCCTGGTATGCCTGGTATCCATCCGATTATCTATGATGAGGATAACAATATACTTGAAAAAGGAACTGGTAAAGCAGGCAATATCTGTATCCAGAATCCCTGGCCGGGCGCATTTCAGACAATATGGGGAAATCGTGATCGATATGTAGATACTTACTATGCCCGATACTGCAAGGATCCAAAAAGCAAAGACTGGAGAGACTGGCCATATCTGACGGGTGACGCTGCTGTTCAGGCGCAGGATGGTTACTATCGTATCCTGGGCAGGATTGATGATGTTATTAATGTATCGGGACACCGCCTGGGCACCAAGGAGATCGAATCCGCAGCGCTGGTGGTTGAAGAAGTCGCGGAATCCGCTGTAGTTCCCGTAGCTCATGAAATCAAAGGCAAAGAACCGGATCTCTATATTTCGCTAAAGCCGGGCGTAAAAGCCAGTGATGAACTTGCGGGCAAAATTTCTGAGGCTATTTGCAGGGAGATCGGAAAAATAGCCAAACCGCGCAAGGTCTGGATAGTTCCGGATATGCCGAAAACCCGTTCAGGGAAAATCATGAGACGGGTGCTGGCGGCTCTTTCAAACAAACAGGACGAAGGTGATGTAACCACACTTGCAAATCCTGAAATTGTTAAGGAAATCAAAGGCATGGTTCAGGAATAAAACTAATAAGGTTTTTTGGCACCCTTTATTTTTTGCTAAAAAAGTGTAAACTTCTTTTGGAGCTTTATAAAGGATGCCAAAAAGTACATCCAAAATAAAAATTTAACTGAAAATAGAGAGGGGGGTGAGAATTTTTCTTGGGCAAACTGATTTTTGGATAGCCTTTTGTCCCATTACACAACTAATTATCCAACACAAAAAATGAATTTAACAAAATCAGTGAGGAGGATAAAATGAGTGGAACCACATGGGTTTACATAATGCTTGGGCTTTATATTGTATATTGCTTCTATGTAGGGATAAAGGGATTTATTGCAGAAAAGACATCTGCAGGCTATGCTATTGCGGGTAGATCAATTCCCTTTATTGCTTTTTTAATGGCTGCGTCAGCCGCGTCGTTTAGTGGATGGACATTTATCGGTCATCCCGCGGCGATCTGGGCAGCTGGTCTTGTTTATGCGTTTTGTTCCTTTTATGTTGTAGTTATCCCTTTAACAGGAACGTTTTTCGCTAAACGCAACTGGCTCATGGGAAAACGTTACGGATTTATTACCCCGGGGGATATGTATGCGTATTATTACAACAGCGAAGCGCTCAGATGGCTTACCGTTTTAACTGCTGTTCTGTACTCAGTATTTTATTCGGCAGTACAGCTTATGGCATCTGCGGCGTTATTTAAAGTTGTTGCGGGAGTGCCATTTACCGTAGGCGCTTTTTTTATGGCATTTATTGTATGGTTTTATATTGTTGCAGGAGGTATGAAAGCAAGCACATGGGTTGGAGTTGTTCAGTTTGTTCTGATGATCGGAGGTATCATCATTCTCGGCGCTTATGTCCTTGCACAGTTCGGAGGATGGCAGGGTTTTGTCACCGAGGTTAATCAACTTGAAGCAAAATACATGGAAATTCCGGGATTGATTCATTTTGAGCTGAGTCGGAAATGGACGGCTATATATATCCTGACATACATGTTTGCGCTTATGGGGATTCAGTCATCCCCTGCATTTACCATGTGGAATTTTGGTCTTAAATCTCCTAAACCTCTTGCATGGCAGCAGGCTTTTATGACTGTGTTTGTAGTCGGTTTTTCTCTTTTCTTTTTTGCGGCATTTCAGGGACTTGGCGCAAGAATTCTTTTGGAGCAGGGAAATCCGGCCTTTGTTCAGGGCCTGAAAGTAGCCAGCGATACAGTACCGCTTCTTATGAAGGAATTCCTGCCTCCGTTTATGCTTGGACTTGTCTTTATGGGAGCTATTTCCGCTATACATTCTACGGCAGCGCCTTATGTAGGTACTGGCGGTTCTATTTTGCTGCGAGACGTATATTGGCGGTATATTCGTAAACAACAGGCAAGTGACAGTGAGCAGATATGGGTAAACAGAATATTTGCAACAGTAATTATACTTCTTGCATTACTTGTAGGACTGAAATCAAGCGCTATGCTTGTTATCTTGGGAGCTTTCGCAACATCTTTTGGCGCTCTTATGTATATTCTGCAACTCGGTGTGCTTTGGGGTTTCAAATTCCCAAGAATAGGGGCAATAGTCGGTGTAATTGTAGGTATACTGTCTGTAATTATTACCTATCAATTCAAAATTCTTACCATTCACCCGGCAGCCTGGGGAACAGGGTTGGGGCTTCTTGCCGCCTATCTATGCAGAGGATTCGGCATAAAAGATGATGAAGAAACCATCAAACGCCAGATTGAAGTGCGTAAATGGTTGGATGATGTAGATGCTCCTTCTGACGATGGTAGAAAGTGGCGATCCTGGTGTAAAATTATTGTGCCGATCTGGTTCTTCTTTGCTATTGGGCCTGGCGCTCTGTTATCAAGCAACGCATTCTCTTTCTGCGGATTCCCGCCTGTATGGTCATGGCAGATTGTGTGGTGGATATATGCAATTGTTATGATGTGGGCGCTCTGCTTCAAAGCTGAATTGGCAACCACCAGTGAAGTTCAGATCGAACGTGCTGATAAAGAACAGATGATTGTGGTTTAAATTAAATAAAAGCCATAGGAGGTAAATCATGAAGTTAGAAGATAAGTGGTTGATTATTTTAGTCGCTTTTTCAGTTCTATGGACAGCGGCCTTTGGATGGGGATTATTTGGATAATTAAAACATCAAAAACATCCCCTGAAAGTGATACCTATACGCTTTCAGGGGACATCAGTTTTATCAGGCAGGAATAGCTTTCGCATAAGCTCGCTCCTGAAAGCTGACATCTGGAAGCTAAGGCTAATCTATGACATTAAAAAAAAGCGTTGAAATTGAGTGTAAATGTGGTGCAAAAATAACTACAAACAAAGAAAAAGACTGGTGTGTTAAATGTGGCGGGCCTGTCTTTTATGACCAGAAAAAAACACGCCAATATCAAATGAACTATTTTTATATACTGAGTGCAATCATTGTCGCTATAGGATATCTGTCTTATTTTTTTCTTGAGTTAATCGTATTTCCCATGTTCCGGCAGTAACACCTTCGATATCATACCTTATAATAACCTTTCCTAAGATACATCCGTAAAAGAGTGAAAATTCATTGCTTATTTCCAAACTATATATTGACCGGGAAGTTGCCGATAACCCGCTTGTTCATTCAATCATCTCCCGTTTAAACCTGCCTGCGGAAATAGTTCAAAGCACCCGGGATGTTTATAAGCATATATCAGACGCAAAAGACCCGATAAAAAAAGCTAAAGAAATCTTATTTCTTACCCAAAATAAAGGGCCTTTTATTAAAAAATGCCCCGGTACACGGGACTATATCTGTTGTGGCTATAAAATTCTTCACATAGGCACATTTTGCACCATGGACTGTTCGTACTGTATTTTGCAGGCCTACTTTCATCCTCCTCTGCTTCAATACTTTGTAAACCAAAATCGCCTTTTTGTTGAGCTTGACCAAGTTTTTGAGCAAAAACAGATTTGCAGAATCGGAACCGGTGAATATACAGACAGTTTGATCTGGGACTCATGCACAGACCTTCCCGGAATTCTTACTCTCAAATTTTCAGAACAATCTCATGCTGTATTGGAATTAAAGACCAAAACAACAAGGATTCAAAGTTTACAAAACCTTCCCCACAGACGTAAAACCATTCTTGCATGGTCATTGAACACCAATCGTATAATTGATTCAGAAGAGCGCGATACGGCTTTACTTTCAGCACGGCTCAAAGCTGCCGCCAAATGTGAATCGTGGGGATATCCATTGGCATTTCATTTTGACCCTTTGCTAATTTATCCGGGATGCGAAGCAGAATACCAAAAGGTCATTGAACAACTATTTTCCCATGTCTCTCCTGAAAATATTGTATGGATCAGTCTCGGAACCTTCCGTTTTATTCCAACATTAAAGCATATTGTGCAACAGCGCTTTTTGGGTTCAAAAATCGTGTATGGAGAATTTATCCGGGGACTTGATAATAAAATGCGTTATTTTAAACCGCTAAGAATCAGACTTTACCAAAACATTGTCTCTTATATAAGAGACATCGCTCCTAGTGTCGTAATTTATTTTTGCATGGAAGATGAACAGGTATGGGAACAATCTCTTGGATTTATTCCATCTCAACGCGGGGGCCTGGCACACATGCTTAATCAGAGTGCGGCAGACAAATGCGGGCTTGGTTAGAATTTTTGTATCATAAAAATCCTTTTTTGCAATGGTCTTAAATTCGTGTTTATTCTGTCTGCTCCTTTACCGGTACAAATGCAGGTTGAGTTAAAACAAAGCAATAAGGCATGCTTATCTACATAAAAATAGCGAAACCTTTGCATATTGCAAGAGCGCTTAACCCAACCTGATCAGACATTATTTCTTCTTTTCTTTTTTCACTTTTCGTTTTTCCTTTTTACTAAGCTGGGCCTTTTTCTGTACTTCCCTTTTGCCTTTATCTTTCTTTCCTTTATCACCCATATCTGTTTCTCCTTTTCTCTACGCTGGCGAATCCAATTCTATCATCCGGAATTGGATGACAGGCTCTTGTTTTTAACAATATGTTATTGCAGATTGATTTTCAATATCCGTTATAAAAAAGAGGCTTCGTTAATTGATGTATATTGCAAAAATATACAATTTGAGATGGAGTCAATTTTTTTAGATATTGAAAATTGCCGCTTAAATTTAGACAAAAAATTATTGATAATCTTTTGTCGATGTCGAGAGGCTAAGCGCCTAAGACCATAGGTCTACTAAAGTTTTAGCCTCAAGGCGAGAGATTTTATCTATTCCGGACCTATGCGAAGCACTCCTAAGACAGTATTTTTAAATCCTTGTTCATCTTTTTGGGGCTTAACCTGATCAAAGTCATATGAGATAAACTTAGCGAACAATTCTTTCGGTTTTGTATCTGGTACAGTATAGAGCGTAATACATAATTTTGACTCAGCATCTTGTGTAGAAGACCAGTCTTCAAACCGGTCTTTTGCACCTGTCCATTGTTCCGTAGCAAGCGCATGGATAGCTTCCAACAGCTCTGCCTGCCACTCTCTGCTATTTTCAATTATATTCCGGTCAATTCTTATTTCAGATACTTTTTCAGCATCAGGCGTCAGGTTTAATATATGATCAAACACGGCTCTGCTGCTGGTAATGTATAGTCCGTCTATCTGCCCGCACGATTGCAGCATCAGCCTGGCCCATGCCTGAACACGCTCTGTTGCCATATAGGTTCCAGGGTCTTCTGAACCGGATAGCTCAGAAAAATCTTCATTCCCCTCAGCAATCAGGTCTTTGAACATATCTGCCTGGCTTTTGTTTATTGCATAAAAATCCTGTTCAAGCTGATCCTTTTGCACGTCAAGTTCCTGAGCAAAATGAAGAAATATTCTGGCATTTAAGACATGATCAACAGGCTGTTCACAGTTCTTTTTACTAATCTCCTTCTGAATATCACTTCTTATGTTTGCTATTGAAGTATCGTCAAAAAAAGGAATTTTGTTTAATCTTGTTTTCAATAAACATGGATCAGTTTTATCATGTATGCTTGCCCAATTTTTGTAGTCTTTTAAAATTGTGCTTATTCTTTGTTCCTCACCGCACACCGGCACACATATATCTATAAATTTATTACCACTTTGCTCAATGTTTTCAGATATCTGAAGCTTTGATGGCATGTATAACTTAATTTGAGAAAAACATACTCTGAATGCATTCTCAACCCGCTTTGAAATAAATGTAAACGGAAAATAAACAGGTTTTATTTCCATTATTATATCACCTTTTCTTGTAATTTTTCAATATATGTCTTTCGTATCCAGTAGTTATAAATCCCTTGCCCCCATGAATAGGTGTACCATAACGACAGCGCCAATATTCCCCATTGCTCATGCTTTATTGTAGTGTACAACCATGCAGGTTGTGACAATAGTCCCAAAACATAACCCCATCGCTTCCAATGATCCAACCTTCCAACCAACCATATAGCTGTGCCTCCGAAAAATATAATCCAAATTTCACAAATTATCTTATCCATTTGCTCCCTTTTTTTACTGCCCGGGTAGCCCCCCGGGGGCTTTTGCCAGCCTCAAGCCAACGTTATGGGCGAGGTTACAAACCCCGCCCACAAAGGCAATCACATCACGCTCATGCTTTACGATGCTCACATTTAGTCACCATGACAAGAAAGGCAATCGTCGTCCTGCTGTTCCTCTTCCTTAAGTTTCAAAGGATTCAAAAGCGAAAAATGACCTTTCATCGCCTTTCAAATGATACTTTGCAGCGCTTTCCCTAAAGTAATCAGAATCAGTCCTTTGGTGAAATATAAATGCCTCTTGATAAATTTTGGATTTTTCCCTCTTCTTTCAGTCTGTAAATAATATTATAAAGTTTTTGTTCTTTAAAGCCTGTAACTTTTTTCAGCTTTGCAATGTCTGCTCCTTTTTTATGTTTTTTGATAATACCCGCAACTATTGTTGATGCAGGAATATCTTTTTCAGAAGTTTTTATTTCAGATGCTTTTTTTACAGGCTTTGCTTTTTTTATCACTTTTTTTACAGATGGTTTCTTTTTTGTTTTAGCATTCTTTTTTGTGCCCTTTTTATCAGATGCATTAAACTCAATTTCTCCTTCCAAATCTATGCCAAATATATCAGAAAGAGCAGAATCATCTATTACCCTGTCAGTTTTCTTTTTAGCTTTATCAAGTAGTTCCCGGGTCTTATCCTTAACTGTCTCTGATATTAAATCATTCATATCAATATTTCTTAATGTGAAAAATAAAGAAGGCTTATGATCGAGTCTTGCGCCTATTCCATAAAGAGTGGCAGCAACATGCTTGCACATATATGCCCAGTCAGGACAAGAGCATGAAAAGCTGATTTCTTTTGGAGAAGGGAACATAC
>Ga0233437_1006825_pt1 | contig 11413 bp, 7 predicted proteins | sample SI_122_August201_FD_182714 | JGI IMG/M metagenome (GOLD analysis project Ga0233437, IMG submission 182714) | Seawater microbial communities from Saanich Inlet, British Columbia, Canada - SI_122_August2016_200_MG | ecosystem: Environmental > Aquatic > Marine > Inlet | place: Canada: British... | reverse complement strand
ATCGCAAAAGAGCTGCTCAGTCAAAATCCAGAAGTGGAAATACTCTGGTTGGCATCTCCTCCAGCAAGTATGCTGATAAAGGATGGCGGGGGAAAGCTTCTGCCTGAATCAGATCAATGGGCCAATGATAACATCCCCCTTGAAAAAAGCGCAACGGAAGGATTTCAGCTGAATCTGTTGAAGTACTCGATGGGTGCGATGGGAGCATGGAAGCAGAATGCAAAGATCTTCGAGCAGGTAGTCAGTAAGGAGCACTTTGATCTCATTATTGCAGATGAAGCCTATGAAATATCCCTTGCATTAGGAAAAGACCGAGATCGGATAGAAGCTCCCTTCGTAATGATCTACGACTTTATCGGAAATAATTCGATGTCTTGGAATCCGGTTGAAAGATTGTTGACCCATATGTGGAATAGAAAATGGGCCGATATCACAAACTTCTATTCTGACGAGAGGAATACGGCTTTTTTCGTTGGTGAATTTGAAGATATTCCTGATAGAAACCTTGGGCTACTTTTACCCAATCGTCGTTTCATTGCCAAAAAAACCTTCCAGTTTATAGGATACATTCTCCCATTTGATCCATCAGAATATGCCGATAGGGCTAAAACCAGAGCTAATTTGAGTTATGGCGAAAATCCTTTAATCGTTTGTTCTATTGGTGGCACAGCGGTTGGAAAAGACCTTTTGGTGCTGTGTGGACGTGCCTACACTATTGTTCGAGAAAGAATCCCGGATCTTCAAATGGTTCTTGTCTGCGGACCTCGTCTCTCACCTGATTCCCTGGATGTTCCAGATGGAGTGGAAGTCAGGGGATATGTTCCTGCCCTCTACGAGCATTTCGCTGCGAGTGATTTGGCCATTGTCCAGGCAGGGGGCACAACCACAACTGAACTTACTGCCCTCAGACGTCCGTTCCTCTATTTCCCGCTGGAAAAGCATTTTGAACACCAGTTCTATGTGACCGAACGTTTGAATAGACACCAGGCTGGAATCAAGATGCAATATTCCCTGACAACACCCGAGATGTTGGCTGAAATGATTGTGTCTAACATTGGAAAAGAGGTCGCCTATCTTCCCATACTTACAGACGGTGCTCAAAAAGCTGCTAGACTAATCAATCAACTTCTTTGACATTTTTTCTATGTGGCGGGTCAAGGCCGAATCCGAGGTCGATGATAAATTCGGCTTGGGTTGGATTGAGATGGGGATGGATTATTGCCTGGGCAAAACGCGGGAGGCTGCGAGAGTGGTTTAGAAAATCATTGAATAATCTCCATTTTTTTCAAGCGATATGAAAAGGTCTTTCTCGGGATACTGAGCTGACGAGCTGCTGCGCTCAAATTCCAGCGCCCGGTGCCGGAATACTTTGTTTCATCCAAGGCTTCTATATATTGGGTACGCTCTTCGTTGAAACGGCCGGGGATTTCAGCCGGGGATTCGGTTTTATGTCTCCGTATGTTCGATTTTTCGTAATCTTTTTTCATTGCCTTGTGAAGCCAGCCAGGGAAATCCTCCGGGTGGATTCTGCCCCTTTCGCAGATCGTAACCCCGGCGAAAATAGCCTGTTCCAGTTGGCGGACATTTCCAGGCCAATTAAATGCGTTGAGCATTTCGAGGGCTTCATTCGAGATCTCCGGCGGCGCATAAAGAGGGTCCAGCCGTCTTTGTTCCGCACATGCCTTGTTAAGGAAATGCATTGACAGTAAAGAGATGTCTTCTACCCTTTCACGCAATGGAGGCATAAGGATTTCAATGCCACACAGCCGGTAGTACAGATCTTCACGAAATCTGCCCTGTTCAACTCTTTCCAATAAGTCTTGATTTGTTGCGGTAATGATCCGTGCATCGCAATCCATCGTTCTTTCAGAACCGACCGGCGTGAGCCTTTTTTCCTGCAACACTCGCAGAATTTTGGCTTGGCATGGCAAGCTCATTTCTCCAATTTCATCTAAGAAAAGAGTTCCCCCTGAAGCAGTCAAGAATTTCCCCTTCCGATCCCGATTTGCGCCGGTAAAGGCACCCTCCACATGCCCGAACAATTCGCTCTCCAAAAGCGTTTCTGCTAAGGCCGCGCAGCTAACATCCAGAAAAGGACCGTTTTTCCTGTCGCTGGACTCGTGTATTCTGCGGGCTGCCAGTTCTTTGCCTGTTCCGGTCTCTCCACGAATCAATACCGGCATTGCGGTCTTACCTGCCTTTCCACAGAGATAAAGAGCCTCTTGAACGGCCTGGCTCACACCCACAAAAACGGTCTTGTTTTTTGAAGATTTCAACGCTTTTTTGTTTACTAAGACATTTTCACGGGGCGACTCTTCGGGAACCAATCTGCCCGACGCAGCCAGAGCCGAAGCATATAGGACACCCACTGCTGACATTCGTTCCCTCCATTGCGTAGGAAATGGTCCACCTGAACTGTGGTTCAAAATATTGACCGCGCCATAGAGTACATCCCCGTAGATTATGGGCGCTGAAATCATCGCAACGGTCCTGAAATCAACCCGTTTATCCACTCGCCGATCATGTTTAGGGTGTACCCATGCATCAGAGACTGCAATTGTCTGCCGAGATAGAACGGCGGCCCCGGTTATACCTTCGCCTGAACAAAGGGTCACATCTGCAATCTCTTCTAGAGCAACATTTGTGCCAAAAACCATGTGTAGCAGACCTTCATTATCCAACTGCCAGATTGAGACTTCTCCGCCAGAAGCCGCTTCAGAAAGGGCATGACAAAAAGCGGCATTGTAGTCAGGATCGCCCGGAACACCGGTCTGCCGGGCCCGAAAGAAGGCAAGGATTTTTGTAAAGGGATTCTTATTTTCCATGGTTGGGCTCAAAGTAGATCATTTTATGGTGGTGAAAAACCTTACCCTAAAATGGCATAAATGGAAAGAGAATTTTCATTAACGGCCAATTTGGCAACTGCAATATTGGCCATTATGGCCGGAACAGGCCGGTGAAAGAAACAGCTCTCAAACCAGGGATACAAGCATTGTCTCAATATATCAAATATTTACACAAAAACCATAACCCGATGTCAAAAACGGTACAGTGTTTGCTGTAGATTTATGGTGATGTTGAAAAAACGGGAACCTGCGGAAACCAACTGCAGCTAACTTTAAAGAGATGCTTGACGACAGGAGTCCGAAATATGTCTCGAATCATGATTGTTAGTGACGATGCTACTCTGACCATGCATTTGGAGGAATATCTTCCTACCATCGGCCATGAGGTTAAAGGCGCTACCTCTTCAGGTTCCGAAGCCGTTAAAATGGCCAGGATGCTCAAGCCCGAGCTAATTCTCATGGGGATCAAGATGCCGGGCAAGCTGAACGGCATCCAGGCTGCGGGCATTATCAAGTCGGAATTGGGTATTGATATTCTCTTCATTTCGGGGTTTTCCGACGAAGACCTCTTAGATGAGGCAAAACTTATTGAACCATTGGCCTATATACATAAGCCTTTCAGTGAGGAACAACTTGCCGCTGAACTAAAGACAGCATGCAGTCAAATCGGCTGACATGGATAAAAGACAAAATATCAAGAATGTCAGTTTATAATCTTGTAGTGGCTAGGGTGGAAACATTCGAATTGGAAACGCATTTTATAATATGACAACCGGAAGCCATCAAAAAAGACGGTTCTCTTTTCTCCTTTCAACCACAGCCATTCTCCTTCTAGGGCTGGCGATTTTTTGCGTGATCTCTTCAGGTGAAGGAAAGATCAAGATCTATTTCTACAGTTCTGAGGCCAACATCAACAATTTTAAATCACTCAAGATGGAATTCGACCGATATCTCTCAGAGCTCGGTCCCTACGAATTCCAGCCCTTCAGTTCCAGAGATGTTTTCGAAAAACAGGTGAAAGGCAAGGAGAACTGCCTGTTGCTTCTTTCCAGCTGGCATTACCGCCACATTCACAAGAAATACGCTCTCACACCCGCTTTGACCGGGATGAGGAACGGAAAGAAATACCAGCGGAAGATATTGGTAACCAGTGAAAAGGCCGCAGACATCGAAGCCAGGCCCGGACTGGTTGCGTCCGCCAGCAGCCTTCAATATACCACCAGCGCCCTCAGAAAGATGTTACAGAAAAAACATGCACAGCACTCTTTTCAGGTGCTTACTGTGCCGAAAGATATCGATGCGCTCATGTCCGTGGGTTTTGGTATGGCCAAACTGGCCTTTGCATCCGAGAACACTTTCGATGAGTTGAAGGGCGTAAATCCCAGGCTCTGCAGCAAGATGAAGGTCTTGGCCGAAGGAGAGGAGACCTTGCGGCTCATACTGGCATTGCCTCAAAGTTTTAAGGAAAACAGCAGGAAAACAATAAACGTGATCAAGAATATGCCAATGGATTCCGATGGAAAAAGGAGAATGCGAATGCTGGGTCTGGACGGCTGGCAGGAACTGAATTCTTCGGACCTGTCAAAACTGGAGAGCTTATGAAGGCTTTAAAACTCATAATCTTCACAGGACTTGTTTTCCTCCTCAGCATATTATCCGCCGATGAGGGCCCCAAGATCATGGTGATTAATTCAAATGCGGCGGTTGATAAATACAAAATCGCCCAGGAAGAATTCACCAAATCCATTCCAACGCCTGTTGTGAAAGTTGACCTGGGGAACAAGAAACTGAAACTCGGGGAGATTGAGGACTTTCTCTACGATGAATATCCCGACCTGGTTTATTGCATCGGAACCAAGGCCTATCTCCTCGCCAACAAATTTATCAGTGAAAGGAACATCGTCTTTTCCTCCATCCTCAACTGGCACCGCCTGCCCCTGGCTAAAAAGACCTATGGTGTTTCCAGCGAACTCAACCCGGAAATGCAGATCACCCTTTACCGCTACATTTTCCCCGGACTTAAGAGAATCGGTATTTTGTACAGCCCGAAATACAACAAGCACTGGTTCAATGAGGCTCAGGCAACCGCCAAAGAGATGGGGGTTGAGATCATCGGCAGATCCCTGTCCAAAAGGAGGGATATTCTCCCGGAATTGGGTGGGTTATTGAAAGAAATCGATGCCCTGTGGCTCATAAGCGATCCCGTCGTCATGGCGGAGAAAAAATGCCTGATGAAAGTGTTTAAACAGTGCGACAAAAGCAAAATACCTGTCTTATCTTACCACAACGCCTTTGCCGAATACGGGGCCATGGTGATTGTTTCAGTTGATAACCCCACGACGGGTCGGCAGGCGGCCGCCATATCTCAGGAGGTGTTAAGCAAGGATGTGGTCAAAAAAAAGGTTCAGCTGCCGGCGGGTTCGCATATTTTCCTGAACCTCAAGAAGGCCGATGAGTATGGTTTGAAATACCGGGAGATGGCTTTGAGCACGGTCAACCGGATTATTGAATAGATTTCTGTAAATCCTTGGAGGGAGGGTACCCAATAATGAAAAATGTCCTGTCAGGATCAAAGATGCTTCGCTTGGCAATGATACTGTTGATGCCGGTATTTATTCTGTTGTCTCCAGAAATCGCTTGTCCTGAAGAACCCGTGGAAAATGCCCTGGCAACGGATGACGAATTGGATGATGAACTCAAGTATCTCAAGGAAGAGACCTATGTCATCACCCCTTCCAAAATTCCCCAGAGAATCGAGAAGGCGCCCGGCACCATCCACGTGGTGACGGACAAGCAGATTCGCCAGATAGGCGCAAGATATCTCTCAGAGGTGGTGCAGACCGTTCCGGGGTGGTTTGTTGATCCATGGTTTTATGGACAGACCATGTTTTTTGTCAGAGGCGCCGCAGGCACCATGAGTAACCGGATTCTTTTCATGATGAACAGTCATCAGGTCAACAATGTTTCAATGGGAACTGGAATCTGGAGTTATGCGAACCTGGATCTGGACAATGTGAAAAGGATCGAGTTTGTGAACGGTCCCGGGTCAGCGCTCTATGGATCAGGAGCCGAGTCCGGGATCATCAATATTATCACAAAAGAGGGTGAGGATATAGACGGTTTGCAGGTCATGGCGCGTGGCGGCAGTTTCGACAGCTGGGACGGCAGTGCGCTCTTCGGAAAAACCTTTCATGGCCTTGAAGTGGCCGGTTATGTAAACTACCGCACCACAGAGGGTTATCAAGGTTACGTGGACCAGGACCAGCAAAGTGTCCTGGATCAGCAGTATGGCACCCATGCCTCCCTGGCGCCTGGGAATATGAAAGGTGATTTGTATCAATGGGATGCTCAGCTCACCATGAAGTGGGAGGGGTTCAAGTTTGACGGGAAATATATCGATAAGAAAAGAGATGACCCCTTTGGTTTTAGGCCCATACTGGACAACACGTCCAACTTTACTGACAAAGACTATTATCTCAATCTCAGCTACGATGTAACGCCGACGGAAGGGCTGGACCTTATGGTGAAGGCCTATCGAAACCAGCAAAAGACAGAGGAGCACGCTCAAATGTTTCCGAAGGGGTCTATTATGATGACCCCGAGAGGGCCGATGATTACCCAGGAGAACAGATATTATGAAGCAGGAGGGAAAAACAGCCGTATGGGTGCGGAAGCCCAGATCAACTACGAGATTGTGGACTCCAATACCATTGTCGGGGGGATCACCTTCGAGAAACAGAAAATTTATGATACCTACAGAAATGCAAATTACCAGCCAACCGCCAGCCCGTATGTGAACATCCCGCTTCCCTCGGTCCAGAACTTTGATGATTATTTCCCCGAGAAGGAAAGAAACGTCTACGCCGCCTATCTGGAAGATATCTGGGATATCCTGGAGGATCTCCGCCTCACCATCGGGGGGCGTTATGACCATTATAGTGAATCTGGGGGGCAGTTCAGCCCGCGCCTCGGTGTCAACTGGGAGTTCGCCGAAAACTACAATACAAAATTCGAATATGGCAAGGCTTTCCGGGCGCCGAATTTTTTTGAACTTTATCAGCCTCAATACGGGAACCCGGACCTTAAGAATCAGACGAGTGAAACCGTGGAGTTAACTTTCGGGGTCGACTTCCATCCTTTCAGTGGGCAGATTACCCCTTTTTGGAGCCGATCGGAAGATTCGATTTTTTTGAGCCAGGATTCGAGTGGAGGTTTTCCACGCTATAAATGGATAAACTCCGATCCAATGAAGAGAATCGGTGCTGAGCTGCAGATGAAATATGATTTTGGACGGGGAACGTACCTTGGCGTGAACTACACGCAGTTCAGTATGGATACAGGTGACACCGAAGCCGATATCTGGATGGAACCCACACGATTGGGAACCCTTACGGGAAATGTCCGATTGAACAAATATCTCAATCTCAATGCCCAACTGCTTTACAGGGGCGGCTGGCACCGGGAGCAGGGTGACCCGAGAGAGAATATGTCAGACTATGTGACTGCCAACGCCACGCTCATCGCCAGAAATTTTCTCGCGGAACTAAAGGGTCTTGAGTTTCGGGGGGCCGTCTATAATCTCTTCAACAAGGATTATACCGCTCCCACCGCCGCAGGTGAGCTTCCCGGTGACATGCCCTTGCCGGGAATCAATTTCATGCTTGAATTGCGATATGCGTTTTAAAGTGAAATTTTTTGGATGTTACCCGAAAAACCTTTTCAATACTGTTGATCGGGAAATCCAGCATCAGACCGGAGAGAGCTTTGAAACTTCCAAAAGCTTTTGGTCGTACTCCCAAAGGATGGTTAAGGCTCTGACTTCAACATGATTTATGGAAAGCCAGCCAGAATCTCCATAATGACCAACTCGAACGGACCGCAGCCTGATAGGTGGAAGAAAGAAGAAAAAATAAACAAGAAACGGTCAAATGGAGCATCCGTTGGAAGCTCATGGCCATTATTACATTCCTGGTATGCACCCTGGTGGCCGTATTGTCCTACACCCAGATCTCGAGCCAAAGAAAGATTCTGGAGATGGAGTTGAATGAGAGGATTGCGCTGATGCGGACAAACCTCATAGAGCGCGGAAAAGGTTTTACCATTAATCTTTCCCAGCAGATCGAAAATGACCTGGCCGCTTTCAATCTATCCGGAGTGATGGAAACGCTCAAAGAAAGCACGAAGATCAACCGGGAAATCAAATACGCGGTCTTGATGAATTCTTTGGGCGTGGTCTTTATAGACACTCACCGGCCAGATCTCGCCCAGGTCAAACTAACCGGGGTGCGCGACAAGAGGGCCTTGGATCAAAACAACATAGTGGTGATAACATACCTGGAGGGAGATGAGTCGGTCATTGAAATCGTGAATCCCTTGCAGATCAGCACAGAGCCTTGGGGGGTGTTAAGGCTTGTTTACACCTTGCGCCTCCTAGAAAATGAGATAGCGATCTCCCGCGAACAGATCCGGGAGGAAACAAAACGGATGATTTACCGATCTATCCTGACGGCCCTCATTTTTCTCGCGGCATGTCTTCTGCTGGTTTTTATCCTGGCAACAAGATTATCAAAGCCGCTCATTCGCCTCACCGAATCCGCTAGAAAGCTTTCAAAAGGCGATTTTTCCATCTCATCGGACATTCAAATCCGATCCAGAGACGAAATCGGCGTCCTCGGAGCCAGTTTTTTTGAAATGAGCAAAGACTTAGAAAGTTCTTATAAAAAGCTGGAGGAATACAGCAACCGGTATCGTGCTCTGTTTGAATATTCCCCCACCTCACTGTGGGAAGAAGATTTCTCAGAGGTAAAGATCTTCATTGATGGTTTACGGGACAAAGGGATTCAGGACTTTGGAGCATATTTCAATGATCATCCTGAGGAACTTAAAAGTTGTACGGATATGATCAAGATCTTGGATGTGAATAAATCCACTTTAAGGCTCTATGAGGCTGACAGCAAAGAGGCCTTAACAGAAAGCCTCGACAAAATCCTGGGCGATAAATCCAATGACATTCTAAAAGAACAGGTATTGACTATTGCTGAAGGAAAAGCCTTTGAAATCCAGTGTGTCAACAAGACGCTAAAGGGCAGGGAAATCACCGTCCTGATGAAGGCATCCATACCTCCCGGATACGAGAAAACCTGGGGAAAGGTCCTTATTTCCGTTCATGACCTGTCGGAACGAATGCGAGCCGTATTCCTCAAAGATATGTTTGGCCGTTATCTCTCTGAAGAGGTGACGAACACCCTTTTGGAAAACCCGGACTTGGTAAACCTCGGGGGTGAAAAACGGAGCGTCACCATCATGATGTCTGACCTCCGTGGTTTTACTTCCCTTGCCGAACGTCTGGAACCCGAGCAGGTGGTTCAAATCCTCAATACTTATTTCGAGATCATGGTAGAGGTCCTTCTGAAATATAACGGAACCATCAATGAAATCATAGGTGATGCTCTCTTGGTAATATTCGGTGCTCCGCAGAAAATGCCGGACAGGGCAGAGCGGGCTATCGCCTGCGCCATTGAGATGCAAAACGCCATGGTTCAGGTCAACAAAGAAAACCGTCTGCAGGGTCTCCCTGAAATTGAAATGGGGATCGGCCTCAATGAAGACGAGGTAATTGTTGGAAACATCGGGTCAAGCAAACGCAGCAAGTATGGGGTCGTGGGAAGCGGTGTTAATATGACGAGCCGTATTGAATCTTACTCCGTAGGTGGGCAAATTCTGATTTCTGATTCGGTGCGAAAAAAAGCAGGTGAAATCATACGAATCGATGAACAAAGGGAAGTGATACCCAAAGGGGCTGAAGTGCCGCTCAAAATTTACGAAGTGGGTGGTATCGGCGCTCCTTATAACCTTGCTTTAGAGGAGACAGATACCTTTCTAGCGACTTTAGGAAGAAAGGTTCCATTGCTCTATACCACTCTTGATGGCAAAGATGTTGGGAAAGATCAGCTAAAAGGGTTTATCACTTGTCTCTCCAGAAAAGATGCAGAAATTGAACTTTTGGAATCGCTTAAACCCCTAACAAATATTAAGATAAACCTTGGAAATGTGCCTGAGGAGTTGGCTTCGAGGGCGTTCTATGCGAAAGTGATCGAACCTACAGGCAAGGATCCGCGCCGATACGTCGTCCGTTTTACTTCCACATCCCCCGAGATTGCAGCTTATTTCCAGGCGCTTCGGCAATATGCTGCAAGGCCTTCTCCTAGAAAAAATAGCTGCGTAATAACTACCCCTTGGATTTCTCCAACGTATCTCAGGTTCAGTTCTGGTTATATTCTTCCGTTTGAAAACTGAAAAGCGTACTGCTGATTCATCCCTTTTCCCGCATCTGAAGAGCAACAAAAAAGCAACAAAAGGTGAACAATTCTATTCTGTCCTGACGACAACAAGCGGACAACTGGTTATATGGAAAAGTCCATGTGTCTGCTATATATTCCAACAGGAGCAAAGAGTGTGATATCATCTTTCAGATGCTGAATGTCTGGTCAATCCCAATGGGCTACGCACTTTGACGGAGAATTTCAATATTATCATAGCATCGGGATTTTCAGAGTAGAACAGAAGCTTATATCTGCAAGCCGTCATCTGTTGGGTGTCTGAAAATCAGCTCCGGATTTGGGATTTCAGCCATCTTATTGGGATTCTTTGCTAAGGATGTCGTGTGTGCCGATGGTCCGAAAAATTACTTTGTCCGATAATTGAAAGGCAAAGCGATATTTCACGGTGACAGATCCTTCCCATCGATCCTTTGTTCCTTAGTATAGGATGAATGATATCTCTGGGAGTGAAAGGGATGTCACGCCTTTCAGGGCGGAGAAGAACACAGGTTTTGTTGTTTCTAATACTCCCCCGGCATGGTTTTAAGTTTAGCCAGTGGAAAAACAGGGCCGTCTTTACACACGTACTGGTCACCGATGTTGCACCTGCCGCAGATGCCGATGCCGCATTTCATGCGCATTTCGAGGGAAAGGATAATCCGATCCGGAGAAAATCCCAGTTTTTCCAGAACCGGCTGGGTAAATTTAATCATGATGGGCGGTCCGCAAACAATGGCGATGGCATTATCAGCGCTGGTGATTTTCTGTTCCGTAATGGTGGGGACGAACCCCACATTGTATTTCCAGTCGGGATCATCGGTCCCATCCACGGTGATGTGCATGTTGATGTCATCCCGCTGTTCCCATTCAGCCAGTTCGTCCTTGTAAAGGAGCATGCCGGGACTTCTGGCGCCGTACACCACGGAGATGTCCGCGAATTTGGACCTGTTTTCAGGATCCAGCATATAGATGATGCTGGAGCGCAGTGTGGTGAAAGCGAAACCACCGCCCACGATAACCACATGCTTTCCTTCCATCTCGTCCCAGGGATACCAGTTGCCCAAAGGGCCCCGGAGTCCCATGATATCGCCTTCTTTCATATTATGCAGATGGGTGGTGACAAGTCCCACCTTGTTGACCGTAAAGGCCACGAAACCCTTTTCCGTTGGCGAGGACGCGATGCCGATGGGGATTTCTCCCTTTCCGGCAATGGATAATTCTCCAAATTGCCCCGGCGTGTAAGCGAAT
>Ga0233437_1006824_pt1 | contig 11413 bp, 10 predicted proteins | sample SI_122_August201_FD_182714 | JGI IMG/M metagenome (GOLD analysis project Ga0233437, IMG submission 182714) | Seawater microbial communities from Saanich Inlet, British Columbia, Canada - SI_122_August2016_200_MG | ecosystem: Environmental > Aquatic > Marine > Inlet | place: Canada: British... | reverse complement strand
ATCATCTAGTTGAGCCTCAATTTAATGACCATATAATTTACCTGTAGCATCTTTATTTAAGTACATTACTCCTACTACATCATGTTCGGCAAGTGCTTTTCCAATAATCTGTTCTGCTTCATTCTTATACGGTGAAACCTCGGGAGCGGCGTATGGTGTTTGTATCAACGAATATGTCGATTTTATTACTGTGTCTGTTATATTTTCCGATAAAAGTATATCTAAAGTTACATCGTATCCTTCTTTTTCAAGTTCTCTCTTTACTGCTTGTGGATTTGTGCCCAGCTTTCCTCCTGCTGATGGTCCTAAAAACATTTTACCATCATCATTAAAAAGCTTGTATACATCATTATAATTTGATGGGTCTCCTAAAGCAATCTTTATATTATGAAACATGAAGGACCCACATCCATTGCCAGATAAATCTCCTTTTGAACCATATTTTAAGTCTTTTGATTGCTGGTTTTGATCATCAATATATTCCGTTCTATCTAGTTCTATAATAACTGAATTATTCTTTAAGTCCTCAATCTGTTTTTGTAAATCAAAAACTTTATTCAAATCCGCTCCATACCAACTCATTCCTATTGATATAGCCGCATCTTGAGCTGATTTAAGCTGATTTTCCAAATCATTTAGTTTTTTTAGATAATCAGACAATGATATTTTATTCCCTTTTTCTACCCCAGGACCATCCTTAAAGAAATCCCATCCTTCATCAGAACCATCCTCAATAGGTAAGTCACTGCCGCTATAATACCCAGCCATCTGCGTTGCACTTGGAGTTTGCTCATCAGAACCATCATCCTCAGTAGGTAAGTCGCTGCCGCTATAATACCCAGCCATTTGAGTTGCGGATGGTTCTTGCGGTTTTTCTCGTTCTATCCCCGGTCCTCTATAATACCCAGCCATTTGAGTTGCGGATGGTTTTTGCGGTTCAGGTTTTGTTGCTTTAATAGTAGTTTCAATATCTACCGCCATATCAACATCGCCGAGCACTCTTCTTAAGAATCTTTTTTCGCTTTGAATCGTTTTGACTGCAACATCATTGGCTTGTTTTGCAGAGCCTTCTTTCGAAAAATCAACTTGTTCCATTATTCTATCATTAATCTTGTCTTCAAGTTCTTTTAATTTTTGCTTCATGGATTTTCTTGGTCCGCTGTTATTTATGATAGGTCTGCTGCTATTGTTGTTTGATTTTTTCCTGGCAGTTTGAGCCTTTTTCTGTGCCGCTTCATATGCTTCCCAGTATCCTTTTGCGTTACTCATACTATTTTAACATCCTTTCTCAATTAATTCCATATCCGATTATAAAAAGTCACTTACTTTTAATACAAAATAAGCGACTTTATGATTAATCATCATAGCTAACCCAAAATTTCTCTGGCAATCTCTTCTTTTGCTCTCTCTATTGCTCTTCTCGAGTCGTCTTTTGCTTGTTTTTGTGTAATACTTATAGATGTTTTAGAATTCGCATCGGCTTTACTTTCAAAATTTTCAACTGGTCTATCACTCTTTCTTATTCTATTAACAGCATTACCATATTTCTGCGAAATAGAGATTTCGTTTTCAGGTTGACTTAAATCACCTTTATTTGATGTTTCTCTTTCGTTGTTTGCGAAATATACTGTTTTATCTATTTCGTCTTGCCAATCATGCTTTGATAATTTCTTTAATCTATCGCTTTTCATTTTAATTCCTCCTTTAAAAACCTGTTTCGTCCGCTTGAGCAACGTCCATTATGGTGTTTCCTTGGATATCATCTAAAAACATAACCATATTAAAATTCTGTAATGTCTGATTGAAAAATACATCAGGTATAATGCCTCTTTTAAAAAACATATCTTTCGCAAATTGTAATATACTCTCTGTTATTTCTTTTGATATTTCGATTTTTCTGTTTTGAATATTATTCTCATTATTCTTAAAAAAACATTCGTTCATGTTTTCACTAATTTTTCTGTATGCGTCCGTTATTTCTTCTTTCGTCAATTCCGAATTCAATATCTCGTAGCGAGAAAGACCCATATATGAACCTACGACGTTGATAATTGCAAATAATGCTGCATCTTTTTTATCCATTCTTGATTCATCAATCATCAACAAATATTTTTGATAATTGAGCCAATCTATTAGTCGCGGCTCTGTTTTAACATAAATGTTTTCGCCTACCTGCATGCTGAATTTATTCAATATTCTTCTCCTTTGTGTTTAAAATTTTGGGCAGACATAAAATCACGCCTGCCCAAGTAAAAAATTCGTCGATGAGACAAATTTCTAAAAGAGCAATTTTGGTTTTATGCACTCGCTCCTGCTGTTGCACTGTCTTCGTTAGAAACGCCGTGCTTATCTCCTCCAAGAACAACTAATCTGCAATCATATGTGTTGCTTGCTGTTAAACCTTCGATAGTTGCAGAGGTTGAGCTTGCTGTAATCTCTGCTGATGTAGAAACATTAACCCATCCAAAGATATCCATAACTTGAGCTACAATACTGTCTGCATTAGTTGGCGCTGAGAATGTAAGGTCAATCTCGCCTGCTGAAGAACCTGTTGCTGCAACAACATCAGATAACTGAGTTCCTGTTGCTACTGGAACGTAATCCGGTGATGAGAACCATCCCGAAGTAGCGTTGTTTAAAAGTGCATCTGTTAAACCATTTGGTAAGTTAGCATCATCACTGTCAATTGTGCGTTCTAACATTACGTCATTTGCACGATTTAGCGCTCTATACACATACTGCATAGGCTGCGATGTGATAGAACCGCTCTTTGTTGCGGCTGCACTGTCCGGCCTTGCGAAAGACCCTTTCATAAACCACTTATAGCGATATGTGTTGTTCGCTTTTTGTCTTCTGTAGCCTAATGCATATTGCTTTGCGACATCTGTTCCGTCGTGTTCGACCATACCTGTGGATGAGTTATAGCTCCCGCCTGTAACGTCTGCTCTTTTTTCGCCTGATAATCCAGCAAGTGAACATACGATGTCAATATCCCCTTGCTGGTTGACGTTTTCAAAAGCACCATCATCCGCATAAATTGTCATGTTAGAGTTGTTCATTCTAACACCGATTGAGTTTACACCAGGCACTGGGAATGGTGTGCCGTAAGATACTCCGCTTGTATCGTCAGATATAATTTCTGCTAAGAACAATCTGTCGACACCAATCATATAACTTTGTCTTTCCATACTTTTTCTCCTTTATATTTTAATTACTGTGTTAAAATTTTGAACGAGTATAACTCGCTCATTTGCATCTCTTTCCTGCTCGAATGCATCTTCTGTTGTATCGATCCTAAAATAAAAAGAGCCGTTTATTTCGACTCCTTCGCTTAAACTCCCGATATATTCATCGCCGACCTGCACCAGTTCTTCTTCGACTGCGTGGATCTGTGCAACAGCAGTTGCATAGTCATCGGCTCTTACAACAATTTTAAATCGAGGCTTTTTGATTCCTGTGACCCTATCAATGGGTGCATCTATACCTGCAATTCGATCTACTGATGTATCTTCGTGTAAATATACTGCGATACACTCGTCCGGCGAACTTGGTATAGTGCCCAAAAAGATATCAGTCCCAACGGTTCCAAATGCATTGGCTGCTAGATAGTCGCCAATGTCTTTTGCTAGATTCACTTCATCACCTTCTTTTCTAGTTTACTTTGTTTAAAAATCTAATCATTTCCTCCTTCTTATTTTAACGCCGCCTACAGTTATATGAGCTTTTATAAAGCAAAGTGCCGAGCCTGATAATATATTTTTTATGACTTAAAGCCACATAATAAATTGAGGTTTGCTCCCTTAATGCTTAAATATGCTCATTACCAATACTATTTAGGTTAGCGTTAGGATCAATTGTTGTTTGGGGCATAGTTTTGCCTAGCTGAGCTGGGCAAAACTATGCCCTTAAGGGCACAAAAAAAGAGATGACGGCGGTCATCCCTCTTTTGTACTATTTTGACACTATCATAATATCAGATAATAAGTGACATCATGTGACATCTTTTAAGGTAACACTTATCTTTAAAAGAGCAGATGCTCTAAAACGCAAGGCCTGTCTTTCGCAATACTGCATACGTTGTGCTACCTGCCATGATCGATAGCCCTTAAAATATCGCCATCGAATATAGGAATCTTCTAATGTTGTTAAATTTGCTTTTTTTATGGTTGTTAAAATCATTTTTTGTTCAATGGTTATACTGTTTAATTCATTCGTCAGCCTGTCCACTTTTGCTTTAAAAATGTCAACAATCTTTACTACAGCATCTTGAACTGGATTACTGACTTTGTTTGTTTTCCCTGCATTAATATCCGACAGTATAGTTGGTCTTAACATTATATCTGATTGCATGTTATATTCTGACATGGCTTCCGACAACTCGTTTTCTATACTTTTTTTCATTCTTTCTAAGTTATTATATCTAAATAGATATCTTTCCACGTCAGTCATTTTTCCCCTCACTCTTTAACCTAAATTTTGAATCAAACATTTATTATACGAACATCTGTTTTTTTACTACTTTATTACGAACTGTTGTTCTATTATAAGCTCTTGCAAAATACCTGTCAAGAGAACATTCAAAATTCATATATATTATCACTATAAAAATAATATTAATCTTAATAGTGAAATTACAGGTTAGCTTCCCATTTATTAAAGAGTAATAACTCTTCTTTTATCCTTCTTCTTGATTCGCTAAAAGATACTCTATCTTTATATTCCAAGTATATTTATTTTGACTTTCAACTCACTTTCAAGAATAGAAAAACTTTATTGCCTACATTTTTATCCTATTAGCAACTAAACATATATTAGATTTACATGTTTATTAGAATTTAAGTTATTTAGTACGTTATAAATAAGCACCTTCACTTTGTAGCTGTTATCTTTCTTTTCAATGTTATGTTAAAAATTCACAGTATTCATATAATTTATTCATTGTTTTATTTTAAAATAATATAAAGACTACTTATAAATGTTTATATATCTTTTCAATGAGGTGGTACAAAATGAAAAAAAATATGATATATATTATAATGATTCTACTGTTAGCTTTAGTCATAGTTTATTTTATTTTCAAAGACAATATAGCTTTTTTAAATAAAGATAAAGCAAGTACTAAAGTAGAAAGCACACAAATTTTGCAAGAAAAAATCGTCCAAACTCCAGAAGTAAAGGACAAAGCATTAGAGAACTTTTATAAAAACATACATATCACTGGACTTGCCAAAGACGGCATCGCACCTATTGAGGATCCAAAATATATTTCTATCAGTGAAGCAGATTTGTTTTTAGAAGACTGGGATAGAGTATTTGTATATGAGGCAAAAGAAGGCACTTTTATTTATCCTCAAAGAATTTTAGTATGGCATGAGATAGTTAATGAATATATTGATAATGAATCCATATCCATCACTTACTGTCCGTTAACCGCTTCAACCATCGGCTACACGGGTGATAGCGGTTTGCATAGTGATAACACATATGGCACATCAGGAAATTTATTAAACTCGAATTTAGTGATGTATGACAGAAAAACACTGTCAAATATTCCACAGATATTGGGGACAGGCGTTGACAGCGAACTTGAAGGCGTTACCCTAAACACACGCCCCGTTCATTGGGCAGTTTGGTCTGATGTTATATCAGTCTTTACCGATGCTAAAGTTTTGTCAACAGAAACTGGTTTTATCAGAAACTATAATTTAGATCCATACGGCAGTTATTTACCATATGATAAAAAATCTTATTATATAAGTGGACCACCAAGCTTTTCATTAATGAATGATAACGATGGTACTTTTCAAGATAAAAAAATAGTAGTAGGAGTAAAACACTTATCCGATTATGTTGCAGTAGATCCTTTAAAAGTAAAAGACGAAATGGTAATCAATTTTCCTATAGGTTCGATAAAAGCTGCTGCTTTTTATGATAATAAACTTAATGCTGTCCGTGTATTTAATTCTAACATTAACGGAACAAATCTTGTTTTTATAAATGAAGACAGTCAAATTGTTGACCAAAACAATACAGTTTGGCAAAGCAACGGTGTATCAGAAAATAATGAAAGCCTTACTCCGCTTACCTACTTTGATGTTCTGTGGTTTGCATGGCATGCGTATTATCCAGATACTGAAGTAATTAAGTAAATTGTATTTAAAAGAATAATCTTATCAAACTTACAAGGAGAGCACACTATGAAATATGATTATCACATTATTGTTTTAGGGGCTGGAAGTGCTGGTCTTTTTATTGCCGCAGGAGCATCTGCATTAGGGGCAAAAGTTGCTCTTATTGAGGCTGATAAAATGGGTGGTGATTGCTTAAATACGGGATGTGTTCCAAGCAAAGCTTTTAAAAAATGCGCTAGGCTTGCTAAAGGCATACAAAACACAAAGGAATTTGGTATCGAAGCATCAATTACAAAAACAGATATAAATAAAGTTATGAACCGTGTCAAATCTGTTATAAAATCTATCGAACCTCATGATTCTAAGGAGCATTGTGAGAAGCTTGGCGTAGATGTTATTCTTAGAAAAGGTCAGTTTATTGATAAAAACAGTATTAAGGTTAATGATAAAATAATTACTGCAAATTCAATCGTTATCGCAACAGGATCTGAGCCTTATATTCCAAATATCAAAGGACTAAATGATGTTCAATACTTTACTAATAAAGATATTTTTGATATAAAAAAACTGCCGTCTCATTTAATTGTATTGGGCGGCGGCGCAATAGGTTTGGAATTGGGGCAGGGATTTAGATTTCTTGGATCTAAAGTCACCATTATAGATATATTGCCTCATATTTTTAGTAGAGATGACTTGGATGTTGCGCCTTTAATAGAAAAAAGGTTACGTAATGATGGAATTGATTTAATACTGGATACAAAAATTATTGAAGTAAAAAGTAATGGTTCTGACATCATTGTAGTTATTGAAAAAAATGGCAAGCTTGAAGAATTATCCGGCGACAGCCTTTTAGTTGCCGTTGGAAGATCTCCGGTTACAGATGGGCTCGGGCTTGATAAAGTCGGTATAAAAACTAAAAAGAATGGCAATATTAAAACAAATTTAAAAATGCAGACTAGCATAAAAAACATCTACGCTTGCGGCGATGTAACCGAACCTTATCATTTCACCCATGTAGCTGGATATCAGGCAAGCATTGCTTTAAAAAATATCATATTTAAATTGGGTGCTAAAGCTGATTATTCTGTTTTGCCCTGGACAACCTACACAAGTCCAGAAGTTGCACATGTGGGCTATACTGAACAGCAAGCAAAATCTCTTAACATTTACAAAGATTCTATAACCTCTGACCTCGCTGATAATGATAGGGCGATAATAAATGAAGATACAGAAGGATTTGCAAAATTAGTAATTGGTAAAAACGGAAGAATAATCGGATCAACTGTGGTTGGTGAAAATGCTGGCGAGATGATTCCTGTTATAACTCTTGCAATAAAGAAGAAGCTCACACCTGTTGCACTGTTAGGCATCTTATTTTCATATCCAACCGAAGCAGAAGTATTTTTGTATGCTTCATTAAAAAAATTAAATAGTTCTTTGAAACCTTGGCATAAAAAACTTATTAAATCCATTTTTATTGGATAGTATTTTTGATTCTACTTTTTAATTATTTTATATAAAAAACTCTCACACTTTAACAGTATGAGAGTAGTATGCATTTTGCTTTATTTAATATTACTTATCTTTATTTTCAGATTGAAATGCTAAAAATATTTTCGACTCTCTCATCTTAAATGATATTGGGAATTGAATTAGTGTTAACATCATTATCCCAATCATTGGCACTACTATTTTCCCCGAAGCACCAAGCAAGACATCAAAAAGATAAACAAATAATACACCAGATATTTGTCCTGCCATGAGTATTAATCCAAAAGAAGTTCCTTCTCTTGCAGGATATGCAACCTCTGCTCCATGCTGGAATAATATTGGTGCAAGACCCATTATCACAAATCCTAATACTGCTGCATCTATCATCACAAGTGCATACCCTTTAAAGAATGTTAGCCCTACGACTAAAGGTATTATCAGCCCTAAACCTAACCTGAATAATGGCACTCTTTTTCTTAAATTATCTGAAATCATAGGCAGTACGACAGCACCAATGATTCCGGCAACGATAAATGCTGCCCCAACTAATCCTGCATCTTCAAATGAAATACCTCTTGGTGTTAATATCTTTTCTATCATAGTCAATAATGTATTAAACATTCCCATTGCTATAAAGCTGATAATTAATACCATATTGAAGTTTTTGTTTGTAAGAAGCTTTTTCATAGATTTTACGCTTAGGTTTTCTTTTTCTGCTTCAGGTCCAGGAGCAATCTCTGGTTTTTCCTTCAAGAAAAATACTATTAATAATGTCGCGAAACATGCAATTCCTGCATACACTCCTAGCATAGGCTGTATTCCATAATTAGTCGCTAAAATCGGAGAAGCCACCATCGGAACTATAAAGCCCAAATATTGTGCCATAACAAGTATTCCCGAAGCCGTCGCCCTTTCTTTAACAGGAAACCAGTTTGCTGGAATCTTCGTTGAAATGTTAATTAAGAACGGCTGTCCGATTGCAATAAAGAACTGTGAAGCTAAAACGATTGCAAATATGTCTGCAAAAGCGAATCTGATTATGCCAAAAACCGCAGTTAATAATATACCTATTAATACTGAAGCTTTCGCTCCATATTTGTCTATTACCCAAGAAGCTGGTATCGTAAAGATAATATACATGAGCATATAACTCATAGAAAACATAGTTATCCCTAGGCTGCTAACTCCATAGAATTGTTCTGCCATGCTGGAAATTGGTGCAAATGTAAGCCAAAAAATCTCTGTTGCTATTATAGCCGGCACCAACACTATGAGTATTACCCATCTGTACGAAAATACTTTATATTTGCTTTCTTCCATAATTAATATTACTCTCCCTTATCTAATAATATATTGTATAAAAACGTATAACTTAGTCATTTTATCAAATATTTTCGACTTTGTACACCTTCCATTTAAACATAAACAAAAATAATTATTGATGAATATCATAATTTCCTTTCACTTTTTTATTAATTATCTTACATCTATTTATCTATAATATGAAAAAAAGCTCCCACTTTTTTTGCAGAAACCTTTTATTTGTATAAATCCAAAATTCTTAATGAAAAATGTTCTATTTTTGCTATAGTCTTTTTCTTATTTGCTCACTAATGAGGCACGATATTTTTCGCTCTCCCAATTCTTTATAAAATCTCTTCCTTCATCGCATAATGGCTTTAACGTCATTTTAGCTTTCTCGATTTCCTGAATAATAAACACTGCTCCAAGAATAATTTGTTCAATCAATAAAGCCTGCTTCTCTTCAATTTTATATGTAATTTCTCCTGTTGTAACATCTATTAATATAGTTTTTCCTAATTTTTCTCCTAGATAAACCATCTCATCAGGATATAGCGTGTTTTTATCAAAATAGGTCTCATCTGCTTTATGGGTTTTTATAAACTCCTTGATAAACTCCGTGTTTCCGACATATCCGTCTTCGATTTTCTTAATTTTCGCTTCCGGAAAATTTGAAGTTTTGAAATAATCACGAATCATATCATTTGCTGTTTGGTGCAATTGGATTGCCTTTTCATAATCATCGTTTGCTGTTATAATCCCATGGCTCTCCATAAAAATTATATCTGCAAGTTTTCCATTTTCTTTTTTAAACTTCTCCATACCTTCTTTAATATAAAGAGCAAGGTTTAAACCAGGGTTGATAAATGGAATGAAAAAGTATCCAAGTCCGCTGTTCTTGAATATCTCCTCTGCTTTTGCCTCTCCCTCTTCACTGCAACATAAAATATTTGAATAGGTTGAATGAGTATGTACAACACATTTTTGCAAAAATGAATGGAAGCCAACTTCAACTGAAGGACGTTTATTCTCCATTCCATCCAGCAATTTAACACTATCAAGATTTACTTTTAAACTCTCTTTTTCTATATCAATATCTTTTTTTGAAAAAATATCTAAATAGTCATTTATAATTTTCTTGTAATCCACTGTGACATAACCTTTATCTTCGTCCACCTCTATTAATGTGTATCCCGATGCTTTAATCGCCATAATCGTGTCATCAAACTTCACCGAAGTGTTTCCACCGCCGCCCTGAACATAATCCAATCGTGCACCGGCATGCTCAGAAATCGCCTTCATTTCTTTTTTCTCTTGTTCGTACATTATTTCTCCTTATCTTTTAAACTGAACTTCTGCTTCATATTTTTTTACTTCTGCAAGCCAATCTGTTCCAGCAGGAACACCATCGTCTATGCAGAGTTTATCCCATACTGCGCCCCATGGCAACTGTTTTTCTTCTTCCATCAAAGCTAGTCTTGAAGTATAATCAAAGTTTTGTTCAGCTGCTGCTATTTCTTTTGGTTCTAATAAAGCAATAAGCATCGCTTTTAAGAAAGCTCTAGAGCCAATTGTCCATGCCGCTACCCTATTTATTGTTGCATCAAAGAAGTCTAATGCATAAAACATTCTGTTAATTCCACTCTTGACGCATTCTCTTGCAATCAGCTTAGTATCATCACTCAATGTAGTTACATGATCACTATCCCATCTAACTCCACGAGAAACATGGAGCAAAATATTATCAAGATATAATAATGCAGAACTTATTTTATCTGCAATCGTCTCAGTTGGGTGATAATGCCCCGAGTCTAAGCATAAAGCCAAGTTGTTTTTCATAGCGTATCCTATGTAAAACTCGAACGAGCCAGGAACAAAACTTTCTGATCCAATTCCAAAAAGTTTCGATTCAACAGCATCCACAAGAACCTTTTTATCGAATTTATGCTCTAACGCTTCATCCAAAGAATCTTTTAATCTGGTTCGATATCCCATTCTATCTGCAGGTGTGTCTTTCATTCCATCAGCTGCCCAAATATTATTTACACAAGGAGAACCTAAAGTTTTACCAAACTCAGCGCCAATCTCTCTTGTTCTTTTTATGTGTTCTATCCAAAACTTTCTAATGCTCTTATCTGGGTGAGTGATGCTCATGTTGTCTTTAAACATATCATGCGAGAAAATTGTTGGGTTAAAATCTAAACCATATTTATTATCTTTTGCCCAATTGAGCCATTTTTCAAAATGCTCAACACCTATCTTATCTCTATCAACTTTATTTCCGTCAAACTCAGCATAGCTTGCATGAAGATTTAATCTGTGCTTTCCCGGAATAAGAGAAAAAGCTTTATCAATGTCAGAGCGCAGTTCATCGCCTGTTTTTGGTCTGCCGGGATAATTCCCAGTTATCACAAGCCCTCCATCAAGCGCAGAATCGTTATCATATCCGTTGTTATCATCGCCTTGCCAGCAGTGAAGCGAAAGAGGTG
>Ga0233437_1006823_pt1 | contig 11413 bp, 13 predicted proteins | sample SI_122_August201_FD_182714 | JGI IMG/M metagenome (GOLD analysis project Ga0233437, IMG submission 182714) | Seawater microbial communities from Saanich Inlet, British Columbia, Canada - SI_122_August2016_200_MG | ecosystem: Environmental > Aquatic > Marine > Inlet | place: Canada: British... | reverse complement strand
ATTTTGCGGCTATTCTGATCACCTGTAATTTCAACGACCGATACATCACACGTGCCCCCGCCAAAATCGAAGACGACACATTGGGTCGTTTCGCCTGGACGAACCACATCTTCGTTCCCTTTGGTGATGATGAAATCGATGAGAGCCGCTGTCGGCTCATCCAACAAATCATCATCCTGTAATTCTAATCCGGCATAACTACAGGCATGTAACGTATCTTGTCGTTGATTTAGCAGAAAAGATGCAGGAACCGTGACTGAAATTTGTTTGTAACTGCCATTGGAGACACTCTCTGCGCCACCTTTCAAGAAAGAAAGAATGGCACCCGCAATTTTAGAGGCATGGTTAAAACGCTCCGGCGCACGAAAATATGTTTTCCGAAGCCCCATGTCATTCTTGGTTTCGTAAAAGAGGTTTTTTTCATGCAACAAATTCGCTTTTTGCAGGAAAGCGCGTAACCTTTTGGCACCTTCACCGATCCAAACCTCTTTGTCCGGAAGCTCAACAAGAATGGATGGAACCAAAGGGCTTGTGTATTCGCCAGCCTGAGTGGGTTGTATTAATTCGAGCACATTACAAGAAGGAGGTTTTCCCAATTCCCAAACAACCTCTGAAACAGTTGAATTTGTGGTGCCTAAATCTATTCCTAAGGCTCGAACATGTTGGTTTTTGTGGTCTGTTGGTAGAGCAATGAACCTTTCTATGTCGTCCATTCATTTTTCCTTCGTTTGGTAGGCAAACCCGAGTCCCCCAATCCTGAAAGCCTGATCTTTGCCAAATACCTTTACCTTTGCATAAAATAAAAAACCCCGATCTCCATCTGTTCGGGAGTAACGGGGTTATTGGCGGAATAAAAACCATTCTGAATCCTCTTTTCTTCATTGCATTGGAGAAGAAATCTGGCCATGAATTGTTTATGATCTTGCCTACACCCAGGTACTGAATAAGTCAATATAAAATCAATATAAAATGCCTCTTTTCGAATTACTATTTCTGCTGCTTTTCAAGTCCCCATTTGTGAAAAGTCTCCATATATGAGCATTTGAACCCATTTTCTAAGCCTGTTATTCTTTTTCTCTATGCCGCCAACTTCATGGCCACTCCAAGACCCCTCTTATTGAGCGTTGCGCTATTTCCGAACCAGAGACTGTTCAAGGTGTTGTCCTGGGTCTTCCCACGAAAATAATTCAGGTACTCGTTGACCGCATTGTAGGCACCCCAGTAATTCCTGCCAGCCATTCGATGCCCTCTTCCATTTTCAAACAGCCGTACCACACTGGGTACTATTTTTTCCTGTTTTTCCTGCGCATGAGTCCTTTGCCGCTCCTTTAACCCGAACACGATCCTCACATATTTCACAAGATCGGCGCTGTTGATTTGCCTGGATGCCAATTGATTATACTGTTTAACCGTTGCCGCGAATTCCTGCTGGGCAAGGTCTATTGTATCCCGGACGTCTTCAAGGTTTTCAAGTACCCGGCTGGTATGTTTCACCCGAAGCAGTTTGCTCGCTTTTGATTCATGAGCCAAACAGAGCGTATTGTTGCATACAACACGGATCGGGGTAAAACCTACGCGCACTGCCAGGCTCCCATCGTGGGAGTTGGAAAGAAGAACATAATGCCTCATCAGATCCTCTTTGCCGACAACCAGGGGGTCTCTCCTGATCCTTGCAAGAACCCAGACCCTCGAACCCCCCTTCAGGCTTCCCGCAGTTTCAAGGGTTGCTTCTTCGCTCTCAAGAAACGGCTGGAACCATTTGAAAGCGTCCCTGTTCTGGAGGGGCCGGTAATCTTTTCCGACGATGCCCAATACCGAATTGTCCTTTTTACGGCAACTCACATAATGGTTGAGAATCCCATGCAAAGATCCCTTGTCATCCTCTGTGAAAATATGCCGCAGTTCAACCTCCCAGTCCAATCCGGATGCCGCTATCGCTTCTTTAATGCTCAATTTCTTCCCGTCAGGAATCGCAACTCCCAGACCATGCCAAGGAGTCTCGCCAACGTACATCATGCTCTCGACTTCATGTGCCATGTTGTTCCCTCCTTATACTTGTAGGGTTAACGTCTGTTTCTTCTCCTATGGGTGTATCTTTCTATCCTGGAGGCCTGTTTTTCATGATTCTGACTATCTGTCCTGGCAAAGATGGAAACATGGAGAAGCTGATCTTCAAGGGCCAAGGCAAAGCCTGTTACTTTTCTGGATTCCAAACGGATATCTGTACCCAAGCCAATAGATGGGTGGCTTTCAGCCCCGGCTGCAAGGGCCGCTTTCCGGAATTTGGTGACTTCGCTTTTGAAAGCCTTTTGTTCTTTGTCCGGGTCATACCAGTCAATGGCATCCAGAGCATAGCTTTCCAGGAGCTTTTTAAAGACTTCTGAAAAGGTTCCCGGTTTACCAAATGCATCCATTCCTACCACCTTACCGTTTATCATGAAAATGGCGCCAACCTGCGAAGTGATGATGCGGAAGGGTTTCACATATTCCTCGATAGTGGGCCTTTCTTTGTCATACATGGCGGCCATGGCCCCGGTAGGAGAAGGCGCGCCCATCCTGTCGGCTTTCTCGGCGATGCCGTCCCAGATGGCACCCTGGTCCGATCGGAATTCCCCTGAAGACCTGACGGAATAATTGACCTGCTCGGACTTCATGGCGCGAAGATTGGAAGACATCATTCTTTCCTTGCTTTGGAATCGGGGACTGTCATAAGACCACCTGCCGTGCTCCACACAGCTCACCGGGATCACAATCGTGGTTTTCCCCTGAACCAGAATGGTAGTGTTGACAATCCTGTTCTGTTTGGCCCCTACCAGTTCTTCACCGTCCAGGATGAGGATCATTTCGTTGGATTTGTTCATGACTCGTAGTTCGGGCACAGAACCGCCATCGTCCTTTTCAACGATCTCGATCAGGTTTTGGCTAAGGGCCTCATCTAACAGAAGGTATTCCAAGTTCAAGCTGTATGTTGAGAGAAGTGGGTAAAGAGCCAGATTTTTGTGGGACTGCTTCCTGCCAACTTTCAGCCCTTCCAGATAATTCTTGATAACGGTATCCATGTTCGTGTCTCCTTTCCTGATGTTTGGGACCATAATAACAGGTACGTTTGTCATATAAGGTCAAAGCCCCAGAAGTTTTTTTAAAAAAAGGACATAAAAATAAAAATTGTGAATTGCAGGGAAAATGGAGAAATCATACTGCTGGGAGATGATTGACTCACTTCGGAACGCACTTACCAATAGAAATCATTATAAATCGCCTTCCTGTAATACTCGGCCAAAACCATTTTCTTCCAAGTACCAATATGTGAAATGTTTAGAAAGCCAGCTTGCAGCTTTTTCTTCGGCTAAAGGGCGGAATTGCGATGTGTAAATGACCGGAATACCGAATTTGACTTCAAGAGCATCGAGTGAACCCGAAACAGCATTGGGATGGGCTTCTGTATATCCTTCATCGTATGGTGACTTTACGTCTTCATAACTTGCCTCGACAAGCAAAGCACGCCAACGATATGCGGCCAAACGTTCACATGATTTGAAAAACCGCATCCGGTTCTGCATCAATGTTGATATTAAATCAGAAAGGCTTTTCCGTTCCATCATCAATAGATCTTCCATCCCCTGCACACTGTAATCACCCGCATCCAGCTTCTGTTTCGTGGTTCCTGAAATCCAGTTAGGGAAGCGATCGAAACTCAAGGGATCTTGCTCACGTGTATCCACCAAAACAACGGGTTTTGGGATTTTTCTGGTAATGCTATGTCCATTGCGCTTGACTATTAAACGACTTTTGGTTGGAGCTACACAAACTTTGTATTCTCCTCTTTCAACAAAAATATCTTCACCCACTGCCTCACCCGTGCTGAATTCCATACGATCCCCTTTATCCATAACCTGGTTCCATAATTTGTGCCTCTTCCGTTGAGTTTGTAGACATCTTAGCAGACGAGTTTGTCATATAAGGTCAAAGCCCCAGAAGTTTTTTTAAAAAAAGGCCACAAACATAAAAAAATAATGAACTGCAAGCAAAATGGAGAGATCATTATTGAAGTTGAGATCAAAATGTGTTTAACTGTCCAAAATATCAGTAATATTTCAGCGAAACATTTCCCGTGGGCGAGGGTAGAATCAGGGTTATCGAGTTTTTTTTGGGAATACGCCCTGTTACTTTTCTAATAATTATCGGAATATTCATGGAAAAATTCACAATCAAGATTACGGATAAAGGGGTTGTTGTGATTGGGGAAAAAGGAAATCGTATGGAATTCAGCGCAGGTGAGGCATTGATGTTGCTTGATATTCTCAAAAATGAAGAAACAGAATTGAGAAAGATGGCGGAATCGGCGACACCTATGTCTTTGAATCTCAACGTTTGAGCTGGAGTTAGATCGAAGCGAGAGGAATCGGATTTCAGGAGGATATCTATGGCCAGGGGAGATCAATTAGGCAGGCAGTGGAAAATCATTCAAACCCTGATCTCGTCCAAGATTGGAAAATCGGCTGCTGATCTGGCTCAAGATCTGGAATGTAATCCCAGAAACATCTACCGGGACCTTGAAGCTCTTCAGGTGGCGGGATTCCCCATCTACACCGAAAGAGTGGACGGTAAAAACCTCTGGTCTTTGCTGGATACGGTCAAGCATCAGATCCCTGTTCCTTTCAGTCTTACCGAGTTGATGGCGCTTTATTTCAGCCGGGACATGCTCAAGGTTTTCAAGGATACCGCCTTTTATGATTCTTTGGAGTCCCTTTTCGAGAAGGTTAAAACAACCCTTCCGCCCGAATCCATAAAATATCTGGAAAATGTCGAAAACACGCTTCACATGGGCATAAAGCCATATAAGGAATATGGCAAATTCAAAGGGATTTTGAACCAGGTAAACGATGCTGCCATAAATCGAAAATCCATCGAGATCGTCTATTTTACCATGAGCCGGAAGAAGGAGTCCCGGCGCCGGGTAAACCCTTACAGAATCTGGTTCTTTAACGGGACTTTCTACGTGATCGGTTTTTGTCACACGCGAAACGAAGTCAGGATATTTGCTTTAGACCGGATAAAAATGCTTCATCAGACAAAAGACACTTTCGAGATTCCCGAAGATTTCAATCTTGAGAAATTCACCGAGTCGAGCTTCGGGGTGTATCAGGGGGAGCCCGTACATATAAAGGTATGGTTTCATGCTGATGTCGCTGGCTACATCAAAGAAAAGATCTGGCATGAATCCCAGCAGATCCATCCCCAGGATGACGGGTCCATCTTCTTTGAGGCTGAAGTTGCGGGAACTGATGAAATCAGGTTCTGGATCATGACCTGGGGGTCAAAGGCCGAGGTCTTAGAACCGGAGTCTTTGAGAGAAGTGATTAGGGCAGAGGCGGAAACAATGGCCAACCGGTATGGGGCGCCTATTGTGGCCGAAAAAAGCACGTCTTACGGCCGCAGCCAAGATCATCCATTGCAACAGCGTTGACAATAAATCTTATGCTGAAAAAAGGAATGAGGTGGGGATCATTAAAGATGATGTCTCAACCGATAGAGCAATGTTACTGGGTGGTCCCGGATAAATTCCTCGCCGGGGAATACCCCAGAAACAAAGATAAAAATTCCTCAATATCAAAAATCAATTCGTTGATAGGGGCAGGAGTTTCCGCTTTCATTGATTTGACCGAAAAATATGAAGGCCTGCTTCCCTATTCTGAGTTAATTGGCACAGCCTCGCATCAGCGATTCCCAATACCAGATCTCTCGATACCTGAATCCTCAGCGGCAACGGTGGATGTTCTTAATGCAATCGACTATCATATCAGCCAGGAACATGTCATCTACCTTCACTGCTGGGGCGGCGTTGGACGAACCGGCCTCATGGCTGGATGCTGGTTGGCTCGACATGGGTATAATGGGCAAGCCGCATTAGATCGTCTTCACAGACTTTGGCAGAAGTGCCCCAAATCACTCAATAGGAAGTCTCCCGAAACGAAAGAACAAGAACGGTACATTTTGAGGTGGGAGGAATCTACATGATTACAGAGCAAATGCGCTATCAGGGTTGCATGATAGGACTTGCTGCGGGAGACGCGCTTGGGACTACGGTCGAGTTTAAGTCACCGGGCAGCTTTTCTCCTTTGACAGATATCGTCGGAGGCGGGCCTTTCGGCTTGGAACCAGGGGAATGGACGGATGACACATCCATGGCCCTTTGTCTTGCGGAAAGTTTGATCGAAAAGAAAGGTTTTGATCTAAAAGATCAAATGGAAAGGTATTGTCGATGGTATCGGGAAGGACATCTGAGCAGCAACGGAAAGTGTTTTGACATCGGCAACACCGTTAGAACGGCTTTAAACAATTTTGAAGCAACAGGCGATCCCATTTCAGGTTCAACAGATTCACGTTCAGCGGGAAATGGTTCCATCATGAGGTTGGCACCAGTCCCTCTCCTGTATGCCAACTTTCCAGAAATTGCCATTGAAATGTCCCGAAAAAGCTCAATCACAACCCATGGCACAATAACTTGTATTGATGCCTGCCGGTATTTTGGTGGGCTTATTGTCGGAGCTGCCAAGGGGGCATCCAGGAAAGAGCTGCTTTCTCCGGGATATCGACCAGATGGTAAGTCCTGGAGGAAAGATGATCTGGTTGAAGAGATTTTTGAAATTGCAGAAGGCCGTTACAAATACAAGGAACCGCCTGAAATCAAAGGTACAGGGTATGTGGTCAAATCTCTGGAAGCTGCACTATGGGCATTTTGCCACTCCACTTCTTTTACAGATGGGTGCCTGCTGGCCGTTAATCTTGGGGATGACGCAGATACCACCGGTGCCGTTTATGGTCAACTGGCGGGGGCGTTTTACGGTGTAAATGACATTCCTGACCATTGGATTGAAAAAATCGCACATAGGAAGTTAATTGAGAAGCTTGCAGTAAGACTTTTTGACCTCAGCAGTCGTATTCAATCGTGATGAATTAGGAAAGGATTTTGATACCGCTTTTTACGAAGAAGCGTTAAACTCTTTAAAAGATTCACCTTACAATGATATGAATGATTTCAAGATCATCGTTGACGCCTTGAAACGCAAATTGAATGATCATAATCGCCGTTAATAACCCAAAAGAACATCTGAAATATACGTTATTTTGGAGCCATTAAAGAAACACATAAAATGAAAAAAGCAACTCAAAATCAACAAATATGGTTTCCAGCCAAGAAGCATGGATTTGGTTGGGGAATTCCTGTAACTTGGCAAGGTTGGGTTGTTTTGTTAGTTTATGCTTTTCTGATGATTATTGGTGCCGTATTTCTAACCAGGCCTTCAGTTCCCGTGGCATATTTCATTGGATATACTGTACTTGTGAGCCTCATATTGATCTTCATTTGCTGGATGAAAGGGGAAAAGAAATAGAGATTTATATGATCTATCGATGATGGATAATTGCGAAACAATTCAGACTGAAAAAGAATACTTAAACATCTCCAATCAACATGACTATGACGAATATGAAAAACAATAAACAAGTATTCTCGAAAAAAGAAAAGGACATTGCCATATCGATTCTGAATGGAATGTCAGTTCCAAAGTGTTCAGAAACATTTAAAGTGGATAAAATCAGGTGCCAAACCATATTGAATAATTTCTGTATGAAATCAAATCCTTTCCTTTATGAAGAATTGCGAAGGTCGCCATTTAATTGGGCTGCAACTACCCTACTACGAAAACACCCAGAAAAGTTTATTGAAGATGCCAAAAAGCTTGAGAATGTAACAATTGACAGTTCAATATGGGTTTTGCCTGATGTTCCAATCTTGACATTGAATGCCATATGGAATCGTAAGAAACACAAGATAAGAACGATTAGAGATCTTTTGGCGCATAACCAACGTGAACTCCTACGGTTTCCTTGTTTGGGAAAAGTTGGTTTGAAAAAGTTAATTTTGTCCCTGAATCAATATGGCTTTGCCATCAGAGAAAAATAGAAAATTCATCAGGAGAAATAGAACATGTCAGATTCAGAATGGAGAATGCAAGGCGGAACACTAAGCCATAAAAACGCTATGAAGGAATTCGGGTTCAGTGAAGAACAAATAATCGAAGGAATGAAGTCAGGGAAATTACAGTATCGTCAAAACTATTCTCATGGTAATCCATATTATAGGGTACTTCGTTCTGAAGTCGAAAAATTTGCCAAAGAAATACACGGAGCTGATGGTTTAAAAGAACAGAAGCATCAACACCAACTGAAAGAAATCAACAAACAGATTAATAGTATGAAAAGAAAGTTAAAAAAATTGGAAAAAGAAAAGGCAAAATTGATTGAAAGTCCCTGCAACCTAACCTAAACACAGTGAAAGCGTTGACAATCAAAGAGCCGTGGGCCACCCTGATACGAAACGGGCATAAGACCATTGAAACCCGAACATGGAAGACCACCCACAGAGGAAAGCTTCTTTTGTGTGCTTCAAGAAAACCTAAGTCTTCTCTTTCTGGTATGGCTTTTGCCATTGCCGACCTTGTTGATATTCGCCTGATGACAAAGGAGGATGAAAAAAAGGCATGCTGCGAAATCTATGACAGGGCACACAGCTGGTTTCTTGAAAATGTTACTCCAATAAAGCCTTTCCCTGTAAAGGGGCAGCTGGGATTATATGATGTGGATTATGATACTTAGAAACGGAGGGAAATTCCATATTTTCAAGTTTAGTAGAAGCATGTAAGACCTTTAGATGGCTATTTGGGAACGGATCATAAAGGTAAACATGAAACTTCCTATCTCGAATAATTATGATGAATCCCGTTTGACTGTTCTTCCTAACGACTCTGTTCCAAAACTCTCTTCAAAACATCCCGGCATGGACTAATGATTCTTGTAGGCGGCACACCAAAAAGAGAAACCCCAGAACAACCTTTCATTTTCCCTATGAGCCTTCCTGCCTTTGCCAGGTTGATATCATAAGACGGATCTTCATCTGATTTAAGGGAATTCCAGGCATTCTTCTGAAATGAAACTACGATGTCACCATTTGACAGGAAATCCTTTGAACATCGAATAACCCTTTTTCTTTCAACTTCTTCAAGTCTTCTCATGGCTTTGGCACCGATGAGCTTCTGTATCCCGGTTACCCCACCCCATTTTCCTCCAGGGGCGCTTGGCATCGATATTATGACACACAATCCAATACGAAAATGCCCATCATAATCGAGATTCAAAAGGCGGTCCCGTCTTTCCATATTCAAGGCATCAGCTGAAAGCGAAGGATTAAAATGAAGGTCAATGATACCGGACGGTTTCAAAATGTTTTTCCAGAAACGGTTTTCTTTGCCGTTATCCTTGAAAGAGAAAAACATACCGGATTGAACAGAGTGAGATGCAGGATTACCAAAAACCAGTAACAGGGCCGGCCGAGAATCCTTTTTAGAAGGAATGAGTTGTTCCGATTTATAGAGGAGACGATTTCCTTTCCTCTGATAAATACTTTTGTTGGCATCATCTGACGCGATAAAATCACGCCATTTCCGGTCAAAGCTTTTCCTCTCACTTTCAGTGGGCAACAATTCATTGAAGTTAACGGCGCAATCCATTCGTACAGGGCTTGGCAAACGGTAGGTCAGAATGGTCCTGCTACTTTGTGTTCCTGAATCGCTCGAATTCAATATTCACCCCTATGGCAATGATGGACGTTATTTCGTTTCTGTAGGCCAGATAGAACAGTTCATTTCTCAACCCCTACTGGAATTGGAGGCATCCATTGATAGGCAAATTTTCGTGGACCGGAAAGAGGACCCGACCAGTACCCGTGCCAATGAGCGCGACGAATATGAGATTTAACAGATCGACCTGATCCGTCTTCTTTTCCAGATTCACGGGATTCCCTAATCAACCCTCCAATACGTTCTCCGATATGCCAAATGGTGGGACCCGGGGCCTGAAACAACCGCCACCCATGTTTCTTGGTCTTTTTGGCTTTGGGCCGTACAGGCTTTTTTTCCGCACCGAAGTCAGGGTTGTCAGAACAAAGGTACAGAACCAAAGAAACCAACGGCATCAGGGTTTTGGTAAATTCGGACATTTCATTTTTATTTGGAAGCTCAACCAGTGTTTTGGCTGGAATATTTTTAGTGGATTCAGCAACCATCTTTTTTAAAGCGGTTTCCAGAGGCCAATTCCCAATATGAACCGGCATGGGGATCAGCATCCTGTCCGTATCTAAAACCAATCTAAGCTCATGTCGATGACTATTGGCATCATGCTCAAGATGAACCCAAAAGCCGAATAGCTTTGAATCGCCGAAGTCCTTAGAAGGCGTTTCAATATAGATACTCCACTCCGGCAGTCGCAAAAGCACATCACCGGGTAAATCGCCGGATAATTTTGTGGTCCACAAAGCATCAAAGACATCAGGATCAAAGCGATAAACGCCCTGGGAGTAACGCCAAGTGGCAATTGCAGCTAACCGACCAATATCGGAAATCAATTGAGGCGGAACGGAATCAGACCCTGTGGCCTTACAAATAACCGTATAAAAAGCGGCCATAGGAAGGAAACACCATTTAGGCCAGTTGGGAATATCCTTTCCCCTGTTTCGCCGGAATTCATCAATAAGGCCATAACCACTGGAGTACTTTCTGTTGAAGTTATTCAGATACTCAACGGGGCGCATTTTACTCTGAGTAAAGGCGGGAGTAAACGATCATGATGATATCTTTTCCTTTCTTTCCTTTAATGGTGCTGCGGTCACATTCAAAGTGAAAGAATTTCCTGAAAATAAAACCTGATGGTCCATAATGTATTCCCGGATATCTGGAAATTCTTTTTCCTTGCCCTCAATCAGCATGTCAAGATTTTCAAGCAACATAGCCACATCCTCCCCCGCAAACTCTGGTGGAAGTTTTTCCATAATATTCTCTTGCAATTCGGTTCGTTCCTCCCCTTTAAAAAGAGAGAGGTTCCATGCCATGACTGTTAAATATACGATCATTTCAATTCTATGGGGTTCTTGATATCGGTTTCGTAACGGTTCATTTATCCTTAAAATGGCTTCAGAAATTTTGATGCCGCCTTGTTGCGTTGGTTTCGGGTCCTGTTTAGAGGGCTTTCTTTCATTTTTCTTCCGCTTCTTTTTCTTGGACATGATTGTGCTCTCTCATAAAATTGGTTTTGTTATCCCAACATTTCCATCCTCATGGACAGGTTGATTTATTGGTGCATCTCTACACTCAGACTATATCAAAATCTACGCGATAAAACCATCCGTGTGATTCGTGAGAACATCTGGGCAGATGTAAACACTCCTGAAACATAATTGAATCGGTACCTGAAGGTCAATTGTCAAAAAAGAAAAAGGCAGAATCCCAAAAAGAGACCCTGCCTTTCTCAAGGAGGATGAAAAATGAAACGAGGTTTGTCTGAACGTTAACAAGCCAAC